>Ga0172379_10000145_pt1 | contig 193034 bp, 189 predicted proteins | sample GrowelOW334metaG_FD_119756 | JGI IMG/M metagenome (GOLD analysis project Ga0172379, IMG submission 119756) | Groundwater microbial communities from an aquifer near a municipal landfill in Southern Ontario, Canada - Groundwater well OW334 metaG | ecosystem: Environmental > Aquatic > Deep...
GAGATCCTGCCCATCGTCGAGCAGATCATCGCGGCTGAGAAAGCCGACGGCAGCGCGAACCCCGAGACCGGCGAGGCCACCCCCGAGGCCACGTCAACCGGCAACTGATACCGGCAGCGCGCCCTATCCCAAAGGTCCCAAACCAAACGCAATAAGCACCGAGTGTTCATTGCAGGCGGTGCGGGGCCTTCTTTTTTTGCAAAAATCTTAATTATGTCACCTGGTTCTGCTGCGTACATGAATCAAGCTAGCAACTTCGATCACGGCAAGCACCGCTATCAATATCGCTGGCATAATAAGGATATTGGAAATATGGGCAAGTTTAGCGACCTGCCCGAAAATCGTAAAACTTCTGTTCGTGCCAATATAACGAGGAGCGACAATGTCAAAAAACAAATTTGCCAGACTTATACCTAATATGATATTTGTCGCGATCGATAATTGCCTCAAGATGAACCGCCACCCCAATCTGCCGCTCTCTCTTTTGAACAACCGCCAAATCTCAAAAAAGGGCATGGCAACAGTGGCTAGAAGATAAAATGTAACCCCGATACCAGCACTTGGGAGACCAGCGTTCATATAGTTGTTCCTTTTTTTTATTAATTAATGCCCCTTTTCATAAGTGGCTAGTGTTCTTCGCAGGACAACCTCGGTAATTAGCGCCTCCAGAAACATGAAGCCGTTAAATGTTCTCAGGACAAAATACGCCGGAATGCTTGAAATGGCCAAACCAGTTTCCTTTCTCGATACTGCCTGGAACAAGACCGGCACCATCACAGCCGGCAAATCAGCAAGATAAATAATTGCGAATAAGGGGCTGACAAATATAATTAATGCCGGCAGCAGCAGAATATTGAAAATCGAGGCAATGACAGCATCAATCATAGCGATGATAACAACCGAGCGAAGATAAGGAACTCGAAGCACTCCACGCCAATGAAACTTAAAGTTCTGAATAAATCCGTGCGACCATCGACGAAGCTGCTTGCTCATAAAAGTATAATTATTTGGCTCTATCGGATAACAAAGTGCGCCAGTTACAAACCTAACCTTATGTCCTGCCTGGTAAAAGCTCCAGGTTAAATCCATATCCTCAGCCATCGTGCGAGTTGACCACCCCCCATTCGCCTGAAGAACGGATGACCTGTAAACAGAAAAGCAACCGGAAGAAATGAGAGGACATTCATAATAATCCTGAACCTGTTTAAAGAAAACGAATGCAAAGAGATACTCAATATATCTACCCCTTTCCCACAATGTTCTCACATATCTTGGCAGGACAAAACCGCAAGCAGCCGCTACCTTTGGGTCTTGCAGGGCAGGCAAAAGTCTCTCTATCGCGTCTGGAGCAAGAATAGTATCTGCATCTATTGCCATCGTGAACTTAGTCGTAACACTCTTAAGGGCAAAATTTTGTGCTCCCGCCTTTGTCCCAGTGTTTGCCTCAGGGCGCAACACCTCCGCACCAGCTGCACGAGCTATCTCGCCGGTTCCATCGCTAGAAAAATCATCAACGACAATGATCCTGGCTACCTTAACGGTCTGATTCTTTAGACTTTTAACAGTATCGGCAATACTTTTTGCCTCGTTAAAAGCCGGTATGATTATAGTCAGATCAGAAGCCATGTCCCGAACGCTCCAAAGTGGTGGCTTTTGATTATTGTGCAATAAATCTGTAAATAATAATTTTTTGATCTTTGTCATAATCTCCTAATCATTAACACCACGATTTTTCACAACAACCTGAACTGCAGCAAGTGTCCTCATCCTCATCCTCATCACCAGCACATATTAAGCCAGCCCCAGATCATAGCTCAAGCATGCCAAAAACGCAAAGGAACTATCACCAACCAACAAGTCATGCTTCAACGGCAATCAAACAAATGTGCGGTAACAATACCCGACTCATCAATATGATCAAAAATTATTATTTAATAATCGGAATCTTTGTTTTTTTCTGTAGATGAAACAAGCAGATTTCCAAACTTTCCTTCATTGGCTGGCATGATAGAATTGTGTGCTATTCAATTAGACAAGGAGAACAAAACAACATGACCAAATCATCGTCAATAATAAAACTAGCCGCAACCGCCTTTATCGTGCTGACAATTGCCTCCTCGCCAGAGAATGCCAGCGCATCTCACAACGGTAAACCATACGAGATGTGGGCGAAGCAATATTTTTCGGCACGCGAGTATTATCACAGAGTTTATAGCCGCTATTTTTCTCAATATCACGACCGATTTCCCGAACAACACCAGCAATCAGTTCACCTGGTGGTTGCGCCCACTGAGGTTTCCAGCCAGCAAACAACGGCATCCGTTCAATTCACATTGAGTAACACAGGATCGACAACCATTAACCTACAAAATAGTGCCCCATGGAGGATAACCAACGATCAGGGACAGACTGTTTTTAGTCCAATTTCGGCCCAGGTCATTACACCCCTTGCACCGGGAGAGAGCAAAACATGGCGATGGGATCTGCGCAACAATCAGGGCGCAAGAGTCCCTTCCGGTTATTATCGAGTTGTATTCGATGGCCTAGGCGTATCCACCAGGTTCTTTGTTCAGTAACAACAATCAACATTTCATCGAATCCTAAAGAGAGAAGCCAAATAATCACAAGGAGCATATGAGTACCGGACTTGATGTTTTTGACACAACAATACAAAAAACCAACCAGATTCTTGGTGGCATCGAGAGAGAACTTGGTTGGGAAGCACGCCGCAATCAGTCATACCTCTCCCTCCGATCCGTACTGCATGCATTACGCGACCGGCTACCCATCAATGACAGCGTGAATCTCGCCGCACAGTTTCCAATTCTTCTCAAGGGTATCTACTACGATAACTGGAGCTCCGAATCAGTGCCGCTGCGCATGGACAGAGAGGAATTCCTGGGTCGGATCCAGGCGGAGTTTCCCTTCGAAGTCGAGAACGGAATTGAAGGAATGACGAGAATCGTGTTGAAAAAGGTCTTCGACGCAGTCGACTCGGGCGAACGGCAGAAGCTAATGCGCATGCTGCCGCCAGACATCGCCGACCTGCTCAAGCAGGAGTAAGAGTCATCCGTGGCGATATCCTAAGCGCAAAACCATCCCAGCGAAACTTTTGCCTGACACTAAACTGCTTTGCGGTAGCGATATACCGCCAAGGGGACGAAAATAATGATAATCCCCGCTACCCACAATAATGTTCGCCACACACTGGCGCTGTCCCCGATGCCTTGCATCAGATAGCGTGTTGCGTTCACCACCTGAGTTACCGGTTGATTTTCAGCAAATTTCCGGAGCCAATCCGGCATTGTTTGGGTTGGAACAAAGACAGAGCTCGCAAAAACCAGAGGAAATACCCAGACAAAGCCAGAAGTCTGAGCGGTTTCCGGATCACGAACCAGAAGCCCGATTGTGAGCGAGATCCAGGAAAAGGCAAAACCGAAGAGCAAAGTAACCAAAAGCGCAAGAAGACCATTTCCAATTCCATTATTAAATCTGAACCCAATCAGCTCTCCAACCAGGAGCATTATCAACAAGACCATTACATTGCGGCTTGCGTCTGCCAACGCCCGCCCAGCTACCACCGCAGATCGGCTCATCGGCAAACTTCGGAAACGGTCGATTACACCCTTGTTCAGATCGTCTGCCATGCCAATACCGGTTTGGAGCGACCCGAATATCGAAGTCTGAGCCAGAATCCCCGGCAATAAAAAATTAATATATGACTGAGTGCCAGTACCGGCTTGAGTAACTGCTCCGCCAAAAACGTAATTAAACAGGAGCAAGAACATTATTGGCTGGACACTTGAGAAAAAGAGCAGCTGGGGCGTCCTGAGCAAGCGAGTAAAATTACGCCTTGTGATCGTTGCAATGTCTCGTAAATTTAGCAATAAACTCATCATATTCACCTCTTCTCGTCATTTATAGTTTTGTTTCCCGTCACGGCCAAAAAGACATCATCCAGACTGGGTCGATGCAATGCAATCTCATCAGCCTGAATGTTGCCCTCTTCCAGAGCGCGCGCGACAGACAATAGCGTCTTGCTGCCCTCTTTGGCGGGAACGCGGAAGTGGCCGGTGGTTTCATCGAAGACGATCTCTTTGCCAGCGATTTTTGCAAGCAACTTCATGGCTCCCGACTTATCTTCTGGTCGAATAGCGACCTCAACAATGTCACGGCCCAAACTAGACTTCAATTCTGTTGATGTACCTTTGGCTACCACGCTACCGCGATCAATAACAGCAATATATGAAGCTAACGCGTCAGCCTCCTCCAGATATTGCGTGGTGAGCAAGATGGTTGCACCGTTTTTAACCAAATCCTTAATAATATCCCAGAGTTCCAGTCGGGTACGCGGGTCAAGACCGGTCGTAGGCTCATCGAGGAATATTACCTTTGGCTCGCCAATCAAGCTCGCGCCCAGATCAAGGCGGCGGCGCATTCCGCCCGAGTAAGTCCTAACTATTCGATCTGCTGCGTCAGTCAGGCCGAGACGTTCAAGCAGATTGTCCGCCCGCTTACGAGTTTCGTGGTTTGGCAGATGGTAGAGGGAACCAATCATCTTTAGAGTCTCTCGTCCGGTCAGAAAGTCATCGACTGCCGCATACTGGCCTGCCAGACCGATGATCTTGCGCACCTTAGCTGGCTCTTTGACCACGTCTAATCCGGAGATTGTTGCCTTACCGCTCGACGGAGGAAGAAGTGTTGCCAAGATACGGATCAGGGTTGTTTTGCCGGCGCCATTTGGTCCAAGCAAACCAAAGATTGTCCCCTTCTCGACCGCCAAGTTCACACCAGCAAGCGCTGTCGTTTTGCCAAACAGGCGCGATACGCCCGAAACTTCAATAATAGGTTTTGTCATAGTCTATTCCTTCACAATCTTTGAATCACTAATTCATAGGTGCTTTAATATGTTACCACCCATGGCAGATGAAAGCCATAACTTTGCTTGCAATTAATTAGATAAAAATAATCAAGTCTAAAAACAAAAAACCGGCGGCGGCCATATGAGTGGGCTTGCCAACCGGCGGAAGAGCTACATCGGCACATCACGAGGCACAAAGTCCCTGAGTGAGTAGGAAAACGAAACCTGATTGTGAAGAATAATCTCGACATTCGCGCCAACTGCGACCGCGCGGCCGATGTTCCAGGCAAGTTGATCACCTGCCTCGAGCGGCGACTCGACGACAATTCTCTCCCCCAGGTCCTCATCGAAAATAGTCTGTACCCTAGGAAAACAAGAATCTTTCGGAAAGAAAATCTCGGCGCCACTCGGCAAGACCATCTCGACATCCATGAAGTCATTCAGGGCACGAGCCAGGGGAAGACTGTCCTCATAGCTCATGTCGATCGAAGAATAGACTCGCACGTGCATGGTCGAACCAGCTCGCTTGCCTTCGGGTTTCAGCCAGCGCACCTTTGCTGCGTCGGGATCAAAGAAAATACAAATCGTTTCATCAGCAAAGCGCGGATCAAGCCTCGTTCTCAGATACCCCTCGATAACATCAATATCATCCCCATTCGAAACGTCGAAGAATTCGTATCTTGGCACTCCATCTCTCCCTTCGCTTCGATGTCGATATTATACACTGTTGCCTGATTTTATCAACACAAAAAGACTGCCGGCGCAGACCAGACACCTTCAAATCAGTCATTCTGCTCTCAAGAGATCAGGGATTGCATGTCGAGCAATACTTCGTCGGCGTGCTCGGCCGGCTTCACCTTAGGGTAGATCTTGGCGATTTTGCCATCAGGATCGATCAAAAACGAGGACCGAATCACGCCCATATATTCGCGACCCATAAACTTTTTCTTTTGCCAAACACTATATGACTGAACAGCCTCCTTGTTCTCGTCGGCCAGTAGAGTAAAAGGCAAGCTATACTTCTGTGCAAATTTCCTGTGGCTAGAAACCGAATCAACACTAACCCCCAGGACGACTGCGCCGAGATTATCAAACCTTGGTAGGTTATCTCTCATGCCGCAAGCTTCTGCCGTACAACCCGGAGTGTCATCCCTGGGATAAAAATAGAGCAAGACCCACTTGCCAACATAATCCCTCAATGAATGCGCTCCTCCCTCTGAGTCCGGTAGCGAAAAATCTGGAGCGCTATCTCCTGTTTTTAGCATGTCTTCCTTTCACTGTTACCCATCAAACATATAAGTATAGCAAATACAGCACAGAGGCCGGAAGTTCAATCAAAAATCATTGCCTGTATTGAATTTTATTTAATTAGTGCTACAATACTTTCAGCAAAAGGAAGGAGAGAACGCTCATGCCAGATTTGAGCAGTCTCATTCGTTACGATGTCCCATCTTTTGTGCGGCTCTCTGGTGGCCCGAGGTCAATATCGCTGGTCCTACACCCTTGTGCTGACAAGCTTTTTAGGGAAATAGCCCCGGCTTCACGTGATTCATGGCATGCCCAAATCCAATCGTCCGGACTTTCGCACTTTGGTCTGGATTTGCCCAAATTTAGTTTCAACGGGATGAGTTGGGGCTTTGGCGGTGCTGGCCAGCTTTTCACTAATCAATCGGGTGAATCCATCACTGCTCAGGGTATTGTGTTCGATCTTCCGCAAGCGGAAGATTGGAGTCCGGCTTCGATGCGCCCCTTCTACAACATCCTTGCCAGCTTGCATGTGGCAACCCAGTTGCTTGAAAAATATCAGGGCGAGGGTGGATGGAATAGCCATCAGGGCTTGGTTGTAAGTAATGTCAACTTTATCCCCGGCCACGATCCGGTCTTTCGTTTGATTGTTCCGCCGGCACTTGGTCGAGCACTGAGTCACTGCCGTATCTGCCAAATGGGTTGGAAGGCAGCGGTTGGCAAAGCCATGTATCAGTCCTTTAGCCACATGGTTGGTAAGTGGTGGCGGTACATGGACCCCTTCTGGCTGACCTGGTTCGGCGCACGGCCGCAATTGATCGGTCCCGATAGCGCAAGGCTTGTCGCTGCTTACAGCAATCACGGAGAGGGGTGGGAAATGCGAACTTACACTCAAAACAGAAACCCGTTGCTCAACGCCCCATTAGCACTAATGTTACTCGTCGGTGCGGCTGAGCTATCGAGACTTGCTCTTGATCACCGCTAGACCATTTGTGTCTGCAATTTCCCGCCAGAGTCCCGCGACCTGGCGCTTTTTTATACACAGACAAAAATGAGAAAAAATTAGACTAGCTAGTAACGACACAGCCAAAATTGAGAACTCTATATCTAATCAACTACCAACTGCCAAAGGCAGTAGGAGGTTTCTCGTTGTCATCCTCTACCTTGACCTCTGGGGTAGCAGGAATTGAAGTGGCGGCAACAGGGGTGTCTTGATCCTGCGGTTGGATATCCTGGGGAGTGTCATTAATCGGCCGTTGGCCCGTCTGGAAAACCGGATCTGCGTTCACCTCGAGCGATTTGTTAGCGCTAGTATCTTTGTTATCCAGAGAAACACTGGCAACACTCTCAATGGTCATATTATCATCAGGGACAACTGGCTGACTCGACGCAAAGTTAACGGTTGCTTCCTGCGGTTGATTGGTCGGAGAAACAACGACTGGATCCCTGACATCTTCCGGTCTTAATAGACCTTGTGACTGACGACGCTTCTTCATAAATACGACAATAACGATCAAAGCCAACAAGGACACACCTGCCGCTACTATCAAAAGGCTATTATTCTTGCCAGACGTAGCGGTTGGATCAGCATCTATTAGGGTTGCCACTTCCTCTTGGTCTGCCACAGACCCTGTGCTAATCGGCGGAGCCTCGCTGACGAGTTTGTTGGCAGCATCAACAGTAAATTTGAATGGGCTAGCTGCTCTTGCCGTCGCACCATCCTTCGTTGCATACACATAAGCGGTATGCGCTCCCGAGATTAGAGGCTCAGATAGTACAATAGACCAGAGACCCTGATTGTCAGCCGTGGTTGTTTTGGAGATCTTTGTACTGAATATCGCGATACCAACAAGAGAATTCTGTGCAGAAACACCACTTAACTTGACACCTGTCAAATTATCGGAAGATAAGTCATTTTGCGCCGAAGCGTCAATACCAACTTGAACACTTAGCGCAGGATCAACGGAAAATTTACCCCACTCTGCTTCCAGATCTACCTGGTCGTCCGGAAGTGTTGGCGCAACAGGAGCGACCACTGCTGACGTACCAGACGCAGCCGGGACTGTCTCGACCGGCTTTGTTGTAGTTGAAGTGCTTGAGCTTGTCGAGGCAGCCTTAATGGTGTAGCTTCCGCTAACAGCGGAACTAAAGTTTTCGGTCACGCTATATCCATCCGTTGCTTTGACAGAGCCATTGGTGATTGAGATAGATGCGGCACCGGACTTCTTGCCCTTCACTTTCATTGTATAGGCAGTGACACTGCTCTTGGAACCGGAAACGCCCCCGAAGAAATTAAGAGAACTAATACTTGGTTCTGTCGTCCATTTCGCCACATCCGACCCCTTGGTCAAGCTGACAACTGTTAAATTATCAACACTGACAGAGGCGCCAAAGGTAGTGAAATTTTGTCCACCGCCGTTAACCACCAAGCTAACATCGAACTGTTGACCGACTGTTTTGGTACCGCTAGCCGGTGAGACAGAGATGCTTGCTGACCCTGCTCTAGCCGGACTGGCATGCGAAGCGGCAGCCAAAGTGATCAGTAGCGCAAAAATAATTTGTGTAATTTTTTTCATCTTCGTCAGTCCTCTTATTAGTCCCTAAAAAATCGCTTAAGACCACCAATACATCAGAATTGTGAAGTCATCGTTATCAACTTTACCTGCCAGACCGAAATCGGCCATGGTATTTGTCGGCGCACCCCAATTAAATAGAAGTAGCGTAAAGTCATCGTTATCAATTTTGCTGTCATTGTTTATGTCGCCTGCCTTATAGACAGTAAATGTCATGTCGCTCGTTGCAGCATTGCCGGCCGCATCGCTTGCTGTTAGGCGTAAGACATATGTGCCAGCTTCGCTGGCCTTAACGGTTGTATCTTCAGCATCAGCCGAGCCAAATGTTATATCTCCGGAGCCAGACACTTTGGTCCAAGCATAGGTTGTTGCATCAGAAACAGTCGCGTCTTGAGTGATGGTGCTATTTGGGTATGCTGTCATATTGCTGCCAGCGCTGACAGTCGGAGGCGTTGTATCGGACGCAGGCACAGACACAGTCTCAATGATTGTAGCCGCCGCAGCGCTCGAAACATTGCCTGCAGCATCAGTAGCAGTCACGCTCAGCGTGTTAGTAGTATCCTGCGTCAATGTAACGACAATTGAATAAGCGGTCGCACCACCGGTCAACTGTTGGGTCGCAGTGGCTGCGCCGCCCGTAATTGTGACAAGTGAATTCGCTTCGGCTGTACCGGTAATCGTCTGACTGTCTGCATCAACTGGCGAGGCAACAGTAGAGATAGTCGGTGCAACAGGAACAGTATTATCAATAGTAAAGGTAGCGCCGCTAATCGGTGTTTCAACGACATCATTGCTAGATAGATCATTGCCATCGATTGAAATTGTGGCAACATTGACATCGCCGTTAGGCACGTCCAGATCGTAGTAGTAGTGAGTATCATCGATCCTGGTCATGTCGCCTGCGGCCCATGAAAGAATATTATTATCAATTTGAATTGAAGTAGTGCAGGCTTCAGTACACATTATCTCAGGGAAAGTCGCTTTTATCCTGAGAGTATTTGTGCTATTTACGACAGCGGTTGAGGCCCAAGTAGTTCCGCCATCAGTTGAGTACGTCAATGCCGCCACAGGCGCAGCACCATCAGCCTCAGGCATATTCTGGTCAGTAACCACCCTCATCTCGGCGAGGCCAACATCTCTCATGTCGCCAGAAGAAGAACTGTACGACAAGCCAAGATCCGCACCAGTATCGTAATCACTTTGTTCATTCAACGGCAAAATAAATGTAGCGTTATCCGCCCAGGTGCCGACAGCTCCCGGACCGTAAGCAGACAAAACAACAGAGAAACCAGCTGTTGATGTGACAGAGGTGTCCATCGGCTCGCTAAACAAAATTGTGTATTTGTCAATCTTGCCATCTTGGTCGGCATCACCAGTAGTAGCGGAAATAATCGTTGGCTCACCTTCTGCTTTTGTGACGGCAAAGTGATTATAGAGAAACTTGGCCGATGATATTAAACCCAAAAAAAGCAGACAAAAAACTGCCACCCGCTTGATGACTAGTCTCTGCTCGAATCCCTCTAGATCAATTTTTGTCATACCCCTCCACCTTAGTCTGGATTCTAGCCCCAGGTGACTTCTTCGAACCTGAAAACTTTCACGCAGTTGATCAATGTCAGCGCCCAAGGCCCCTCGCTGCACTCAGGATCTCGGCTCTGCGCCTTGCTCCAACGATGAAATGTATATTTATTATACATTTCATGTCTAGGATTTATCAATACACCACAATAATCACAAAGGCATGATTATCGTGAAAAATAGTTCTGCATGGTGTTTATACAGTCCTGCAAGCGAATAATTGGAAATATAACACTCTTGTCTCCTTGCGCCGCAGTACTATTTTCCAAACCTACTCGAAAGTATCGGCAAAGCTCACAACTATTGATTTTCTCCAACCAGACAAGTTTTCGGTGCTACCCTTCTAAAAGCCAGTTCCACCTTGACAAAATGTCTAGGTTGTTATAGAATACGCGTGGCTTCTTGAGCAATAGAATAAACAAAGAAGCAGGAGGAGGGGCAGTCAGATGAGTTCTCCGGACTGTGCGTATGTTGACCAATCGCACGGAGAATTGCGTCTGAGTGTGCTTACGGGCCCGCTCAGCATGACGCAGTTCCATGTGCTCGGCAAAGGGCTTGTCGAGCTTGGGTCATTGACAGTTCAGGCAAACATCATCGGCGCCAGCCATGTTGTTTCGGTAAAGCACGGCGGAGCAGAACTTCACGAAGTATTCGCCTGCCTGAATGTTGATGGTCAACCCGCTTTCCTGCGACCATCGCCCGAGATTGTGGTACCGGTTACCCTGGACTTGCCGGGCTTCTCGTACCGCTTCACTCGGTCGATCCTGTCGGCGCCGGAAGCAGGCAATCCGTTCCAAACAGTGGCCAGCATCGAGAAGTCTCTCGAGTGCTTGCCACCAAACCAGATTGGCATCTCGTTCACCTTTCCGACCAGCGGAAACGAGGTGAGCCCCAAGACAATCGTGTGCGTTTCGGCAACTCGAAGTCAGGTCATAGTCTCGACCCACCACGCCTATCCCAATGAAGGAGTGGTCGTCCAGACATTGTCCTGCATCGTTCCGAAGGAGGGAACCACATGAAAAGGTTAACGGTGTGCATTGCTGCGGCCCTGCTGCTGGCCAGTCTGGCTGGCTGCAGCGGTCTACCCGAGGACCTGCGCAAGGAGGTCGAAGAAGGCCTCAAGGTCAGGTTCGAGACAGTTACGACTGAGATCCAGACGGAGACTACCAAGTTTGTCAACCTGAAGCAGAGCCCGGCATCTAAAGCGGCGTGGGCCTTCCTGGCCCCATACGCCGAAAAAGAGCGCTGGGAGGACCACTTCGGCACGGCACAGCGAACGCTCGAAGCGGCCAAGAAGGAGTACCAAGAGGCGCTCGATCTGCTCAATAACAACAGAACAGAAGACGAGCAGACCTTGCGCACCAAGGTCAGGTCCATCACCGATGAGCTCCGGACTGCCGCCGATGAGGCCAGGCATGCCAGCGAACGATCAAGTTTTCTGTCTGAGGCCCGCGACCACGCGGTCGCCAAAGAAACGCAGGCCAAGGCGGAAGCGACCAAGGTTCGCGTCATGTACGAGTCGCTCGTCGGCGCCATCACCAAGGCCAAGCGGGACTTCACCAACAAGAAGACCGACCTGGAGCAGCGACGGCAAGCTGCCGAGAAGGTTTGCCTTGAGTGCGAAAAGGCAAGAGATACAGCACTAGCATCGCTGCATCAGCGGCTGCCCGACTACGCACTGTTCGGCGACAGCTGCACCACCGTCTCGGCGAAGCTTGCCCAGTTCACAGACGGCGACCGAGACCTGCGCAAGCGCCTCGGCCAACTCGGCCGATCGTATGCCAAGATTCTCGTCGATATGCGCGTCGAGTACTACGTCCAGGTAGTGCGCGTCTCCTGGGACGAGAACTCTGACTGGGAAACTGAGCACGAGCACGTCTACCAGCCCGTCAAAGTGGATCGCGAGGTCTACGAGTACTTCCGGACCAACTACGACGAGCGGCAAGACGACGGCAATGACTCCGATTGGATCGCAGACACGACCGATGGCGGCAGTAGCACCAATACGATCCAATGCGACCAGGTGAAGTGGAACGCTCTCAACATCAACCCCGGCGAGAGCTGGGAGAGCGGTTGGCTTGGCGGCGACAACTATGCCAACTTCTACGTCCACGATATGCCGGTCAAGTGCTTCCACAAGTACACCATCGTGGAGAACGGCAAACGTCATGAAGTCGAAGAGGAGGTGTCCGAAGAGTTTTTCGATGAGTATGACGATGACCTGGGCATGGAGATCGTCTCCAAACCCTACGGTCTGTACGAAGACGAGAAGATCACTGAGCCAGCCCCGCCCGGCATGGCCGAAGTCGGCGACTTCCACTACGGCCACTGGCAAGGCACCGGCAATGGCCGCTACTGGACCTGGTACGACCGCTGGAACTTCTACTGCGACCTCGTCCAGCCGCGCTACCACTACACCTACGTGGAGTGGGATACGTGGAGTGACGATTACCGCGGCGAGCGAGGCTACTATGGCCCGGCCAACGCCAAGGTAGATCGCTACGGGACGCGATCCCAATACGCGCTATCCAACCCGCGGTATGCCAGCTCATACTGGGTCCGCTCGGGTGAACACAGGTTCCAGATGTCATCCATTCGCAGCGCAGGCGGCAGCTTCCGCGCCGGCGGTCCTGGCGGCGGCGGAAAGTAGGAGGAACAAGATGCTTCACGGCTTAGGTTTCGTGATACCAGCAATCGCGTTAGTCATCGTCCTCAAGGCGATCATCAACTGGCTCACGCCGTACAACGACGAGGAAGAGATCGTCACCAGCGACAATACGGCGGCGAGCCTGAGTGAGGCGGGACCGATTATCGGCCTGGCCATCGCCCTCGCCGGCGTACTCAACGGTGCCAAGACACCGACATGGCAAGAGAGCCTGACCACCTTCATCGTCGAAGGTATCGTGGCGCTCCTGCTCATCGTCATCATGCTCTTGGCGACCGGAGCGCGAGCCGAGGCAATGCGGGAACGCACGGCCTCGATGGCCCTCGTCAACGCTGCCATGTTCATCGCCATCGGGGCGATCATCGCGGCGTCCTTCGCTCACACAGGCGGCGGACTCGCGAGCGCGATAACCTTCTCAGTTCTGGGGACGGCTGTCCTCGGCCTCACCTCTGCCCTCCAGACCAGAGTGGCGTACAGCGCAGAAGCAGGGGCTGGCAACATGGCGGCCGGGGTGATACTGGCAAGCGAGTTGCTTGCCTTCGGGGCAATCATTGCCTCAAGCATCATCGGCCCGTTCGCGGGGTGGTATGAGGACTTCGTTTCCTTCTTCCGCTCCGCGACGACTGCGTATCTGGTGCTGTTCGTCGTTCGGATCATCGTCCACCGCCTCCTGCTCCCGGGCAGCGATCTATACACGGAGATCGTCCGGGACAAGAGCGTGGCGTCGGCCATCCGCTACGCCACCGTCGCGACTATCGCGGCCATCATCGCCAGCACGCTGGTCTGATGATGGTATCTCAGAGCTCCCCCGCCCGCGGGCGGGGGAGAGATATTTCACCTAAACAGCATTTTGCTCCTGACAAGCACAAACTGTTTCGGTGAAAAGTAGTTCATCGAACAAATTCCCGCATCGGCGGATGAAACACGGAGGGAATCATGAGCACGAATGTGGCATGCCTGAGCAAAGAGAACTCGTCACGATTCTGGCAGTCGAGGTGGCCAACGGTTGTACTGGTAGTGACGATGCTGGTGACTGGCGCCTGCGGCCTCGTCTACGAGTACGTGCTGTCGACGGTCAGCACGTACATCCTCGGCAACTCCATTGAGCAGTTCAGTGTCATCATCGCGTTGATGTTGCTCTCGATGGGCGTCGCCGGCTACCTGCAGAAGTTCAGTGACGATAGCAGACTAGCAGACAAGTTCATCATTGCCGAGCTGCTGCTGGCGACCATCGGCGGATTTGCACCGATCGCGGTCTACACCGCCTTCGCACAGCTCTCCGACCACTTCCAGATCATTCTTTACGCCACGGTCATCGCGGTCGGTGCCCTTATCGGCCTGGAGATACCGCTGGCCGTCCGCATCAACGAGAAATACGTGGCAGCGCTCAAGGGCAACATCGCCTCCGTCTGGGGTGCCGACTACATCGGCAGCTTCCTGGGAGCAATCATCTGGACGCGTGTGTTGCTCAAATACCTACCGTTGACGAAGATCAGCTTCGTTCTGGCAGGCTGCAACTTGTTCGTTGCCCTGCTAGTCTTCACTACATTCTGGCGCGCTGGTCTTGTTCATCGGCGCTATGGGATCCTGGTCAGCTTCGTGCTGGTTGGAGCAGCACTCTCGATCGGGTTCGTCCGAAATGTCGGCTGGTCCCAGAATCTAGAGCAACAGCTCTACGATGAGCCGATTGTCTTCTCGGAGACAACGCGCTACCAGCGCTTGGTCGTCACTCACGACGTCGAGCTGGATGACTACAGGCTGTATATCAACGGCAATCTCCAGTTCAGCTCGGTTGACGAGGCGATCTACCACGAGATGCTCGTACTTCCCGCAATGTCGCTAGTTCACCCCAAGGACGTTCTCATCCTCGGCGGCGGTGACGGCCTGGCCCTGCGCGAGGTTGAGAAGTTTCGCGATGTGCAGAACATCACTCTGGTCGACCTTGACCCCGAGATGATTAAGCTCGCCAGCACCAATGCGGTATTCCGCCGCCTGAATAAGGACTCCTTCCACGATGCACGGGTTCACGCTTCAGCTTCGCTTGGTGTTGTACCGGCTGGCATTAAGAAGCCGCTCTATCAGGAGTCTGAGGATGACGAAAGAAAGTGGCGCCGCGGTCGGATAGAGCCAAAGCTGAACAAGATCGGTTGGGTTGACGTCTACAACGTAGATGCCGACAAGTTCCTCTCGCTCGCACGTGGACACTGGGACGTTGTCATCGTCGATCTGCCAGACCCAAACGCGATTGAGCTGGCCAAGCTCTACAGCCAGGAGTTCTACGCCAAGATCAGGAAGCGCCTGGCGCCTGGCGGCATGGTGGTGGTCCAAGCCTCGTCGCCATACCACTCCAAAGAGGCGTTTCTGTGCATGAAGCGCACCATGGAAGCGGCTGGCTTGGCCGTTCTGCCTTATCACCAGAACGTACCCTCGTTCGGTGACTGGGGCTGGCTTCTTGGCAGAAACAAGGCGGACCACCGCGCACGTACGGTGGGCAACCTCAAGATCACTGTCCCAACCACCTACCTCACCCCCGATGTCTGGCGCAGCTCCCTGGCATTCGGCAAGGGTATGCTCGAGACTGAAGAAAGAGACGTGAGCACACTGATGCAGCCCGCCATCCTTCGCTGGTACGTCGACGAAGGCTGGAAGATCGAATAGACGCCCGGATGAAAGGCCAGGCTAGTCTCACCCGCCCCAGCGACCGCGCTGGGGCGTTTTTTTGTATCCGGAGAATTACGCCCCAGCATCGACACAAACCAATACAATTTCTGTATTTTAGAATAAAAAAGGGCAGCTTGCCTGGTGCTACCCACGAAGATATACCCGCGATCACTGTATCGGCTCAAGCACCATCGGTGCTTTTCCCGGATCAAAACAGAAGGTAAAGACTGTTATTCCAAGTGCTTCTGCCAGAAAAACGTACGCGTAAATTTCCATTTCATGTATCAATCTCTGGCCTCTAACACGACCAGGCAGCTCAACGCACTTGTCCCAAAGAGGCGAATAGATCACGGTTGCATAACGTCTCAAGCACCAGGGCAAGGCATACCCCCACCTTACAGCCTGTTCAGTCAGGGCCGCTATCACGGCTTTATAACTAACGCGATCGACAACAACTATATTGTCCTGACCTGGCAAACGATAGCAACTACCGATGGCCTTTAGGCGCTCCAAACGCTCGTGATCCAGTCCCCCATCCTTGAGAACGCCATAACAACCGACATCATCAGGCAGAACATTATCGTCGCTCATAGCACATACCCTTCTCGCACAGCGATGTCTTGGCACAATATACCACTTTTATGATTTTTTACAATCTCCAAGGTGATAACTAACTAGCGACGCTTTCAGACTAGCCCATGTTTGTGGAAATTATTGAACCTAACCGATCCTCGCTCATACCAAAAAGGCCAGTCATTATGACTGGCCCTCCTCTAGCCATGATTTAGGACAACGAATTATCTTCTCAACAATATCGTCGCATTGCCAAGCTGCTCTTCGAAGTCGCCGGCATATGAGCACTCCCTAATCTTGTGTTGTTTAGCTTCCGATGAGAAAAAATTAGAATATCTCGCTATCATCTCGGCAATTTTATAATGAACATCAGGATTTTCTGTTTTATGAAGAAACCAATCATTGCCGGCAGTGCTTTCTCGTGCAGTATCAACAATCTGATTAACGTCATGTTTAGTAAGAACAATCTCCTTAGTGCCACCAATAATCTGACTTTGGATTTTTGCCATCAACTCCGGATGAAGCTGGTGGCCCTCGATAATAATATCGCGACCTGCCTTTGACATAGATTCGGCCAAGGTTTCGATTGCCTGCCATGACGTCTTGGCCTGTGCCACATATGCCTGAAAAATTTCCTTACCCGAGTAGGTGCCATACATTAGATCATTACTGTTGCCAGTTCTTTTGCGCATCAAGTCTTTAGGGAACCTGCTATCCTGATCTTCCGATGGGGTATACCGCTTCACGATTGACTCCAACATATCTGCAGACACCCAAGAGATGCCAAGCTGTTCCGACAAGCGCTTGGCCAATATAGTTTTACCACACCTAGGCGGTCCTCCGATTAAGTAGATCATGTTTGCCTTACTATTTGTTACATGGCCCTAAATCATTGCCCACTGGCTCGATCCCAGCCCAGGATCAATAAACTCATTGTCCCCATGACATTTCTGGTACCAGTAATTGTATGATTTCGAACTACAAAGTTGAAATTAATCTTGATATTCTAAAATATCTCCTGGCTGACATTCCAGGGTCTTGCATATCGCCTCTAGGGTTGATAGCCGAACCGCTTTAGCCTTTCCGTTTTTCAGTATAGAAAGGTTGGCCATTGTTATCCCGACTCTTCTCGCAAGTTCCGTCACACTCATTTTTCGCTTAGCCAGCATTACATCGATATTGATAATAATTGCCATAAAGTTTCCTTAGACTGTTAAATCGTTTTCCGATTTGATGTCGAGAGCGTCTTGCAAGACCTTTTGAAGCACGGCCGACAGCGTTGCGATCACTATCGAAGCAAAAATGATGACCAATCCGATAGCAAGTATACCCGGGGCATCACCACCGTCTGCAACAATAAACAAAAATGGTGAGCATGCCATATACAAAAGGCCGACCGCAATCCCGCTACGCTTAATGTTCTTCAAAACTTTGACGGACAACTCCGAGAAAGCCTCATTAATATCGATGTAATTTAACAGTTTCCAGGCCTGATAGAGTGCACTATAAAACGGTATCGTCGACGCAGCCAAAACTATCAAAATGGGCAACAATTCATACTGAACGGGCATGACATCCACCATCTCTTTGGCAACTGCCGGCAACACGAATACGCACAAAGCGAACACCACCAAGCCGATAAGAATAACCGCCCCCCTTAATAGAATCGTTGATCCTCGTTTCATAGGTGCCTCACCGATTAATTATTTACTCGGTTATATCACATATTTTATTGTAAAACAATAAAATAGTATCGAATTACACTCTGACACCCCCTGCCACCCGTCGGGTGAAATAGCTCTGCACCGCTTCAACAACAGCGGCGTGGCGATAAGGTAAGGCACCATTTAGATAGTATTATTTGGCTCTGTCGTTTATGTTATTATATTGGCATAAGTAGTTTCTCATGATATGAGAGATCGAGCTAATCTAGAAAGGAGCACATGGCAGAAGGGCGAATATTTAGTGAGAACGATGCAGAACAGTTTTTAAATGAACGCTACAAAACAAGAGCTATCTGTAATGTTTGTGGTCGCACATCCTGTGCAGAAGGTGAAGTTGGCGGTTTGTGTGATATGCCGCAACCAGATGGAAATCGGTGTACCGGTATCATGAAGGCGTCCGATGAAGACGAAAAAATGGATGAACCGGTCACCAATTAAATAAGCGTTAAATTTCTAACTTCTCTAACTGTTGAGAACCATAATAGTTTGAAAATGTGGCATTTGTCAGCTGGTGGAAAGACCTGCCAAAAGGTGCTTATTTAAACCATTTTTGCGCATTTGGCCGGCGGTGAGGGCAACCGGGCCAGCAACATGGACGATGCTTCCCCTTGGGCAGATCTGCCAATATCCGCTCGATGTGCTCTTTTCTTGTTTCCGGCTTCTTGACGATCGTCGTCCAACAAATCCACTCGTTACGCGCGAGCGGCGTCAAATTGTTCCACATCTCTAGCACCTCCGGATTGGCAGTCAGGGCCTCCTTTATGTCCTCTGGCACATCATGCACCACACCGGTGGCGATTGTTTTTTGCTTCATATAATCTTTTCCAAATTTTTTTTGAGTCAGGGTGTCCCCCTCATTGTAGCACAGCAGCGGTCAATCAGATTGTTTAGCATAGCTCTCAAGCGCTTGCGTTATCAATGTTGAGGCAATATTAAACGCTTTGATTCGGCGGATGAGCAGGGTGTGCTGCGACGTGCCTGGTTTTAGCTTTGGCAAGACTTTCTCGCACTTGCTTATGGTTGAGGCTATTGCCCGAAGCGCTTCTTCCAATTCTTCTTGTGTAAAATTATTCATAATCATATCCGCGCCTAGCTATTTTCTTACCATTACACAATTCTAATGAAATGGGCAAACTTTGCAAGACCTTCTAACTCAGCTAGATAACCTCATTATGCGCCAGAGGATTCGTTCCGTTTTCTTGGACGACCGAGTAAAATGATTACTATGACAACACCTCGTATCTATACAATGAGCTTTGCAAGCGTCTATCCGCTTTATGTCGCTAAAGCAGCGAAAGGGGGACGGACAAAATCAGAAGTCGATGAAATCATCTGTTGGTTGACGGGATACAGCCAAGAGGAACTAGGGACTCAATTGGAAAAACAGACGGACTTTGAAACTTTCATTGCGGAAGCTCCTAAGCCCAATCCCTTAAGAGCTTTGATTAAAGGGGTAATTTGTGGTGTCCGAGTGGAAGAGATCAAAGAACCAGTTATGCGGGAAATTCGCTGCCTCGATATACTAATCGACGAGCTGGCAAGGGGAAAAGCAATGGAGAAAATTTTGCGGGAAAGCTAGATTTTCTTCCAGGGCGGCGGAGTTTCTGCGCGTATAGGTTAAGGGCCTTAGGATATTTACAAGCAAAAGTTTCTAGCCGCCCTAACCGTTGAGGGCCAAGAAACGCTTATCACTCAGCAGGTAGTCAAATGGGGAGCATTCCTTAGTTTTTTCTAGGGGTGCATCTCTTTATGTACCACAAGCGTTTAAATACCTTTTAAGGGCTTTTTTCATGCCATCAAACGCAAGATTTTCCCATGGTATTGAATCTTTTGCAAACCATTTATAACCAGTTGATTCTTCATTTAATATCAAAATTTCGGTTTCCATCTTTGCCCCAAAGACAGGCACGACTACTCCGTAATTAATCCCTTCATATCTATATTCGTCAGAAAAGGAAAAAAGATATTCTAAATCAGCAAACTTTGCTCCCAGTTCTTCTTCTAGTTCTCGTAGTGTCGATTCCTCTAAGTTTTCACCAGGGTCAATAAATCCACCAGGCATATCCCAAAGTCCCATACTGGGATCGTGCGCGCGTTTAACCAACAAGATCTCATCCCTTTTATTCAGAAGCAAAACGGAAGTTGCAGGCTTAGGGTTTTGCCAGAACTTGTACTTGCATTTTGTGCAAAGAAGCAGTTTATTGCTTTTTTCTTCGAGCTCACTTGAGCACATAGGACAAAATTTATAAATCATAGCATGAGTTTACTGTTTTCGACTCAGTGGGTCAAATACACTGTTGTGGCCAAAAATATAAGTGTAATCATCGAGAAAAAAGAGGACAGCTTGGGGGACGCTCCCTAAATAGCTACGAGTTTAGCGATAAGGGCATCTTTACCTGAACCCTCCTCCGCTAAAGCTACGGGAGGGCACAGCAAGACTGGAGCCTTCTCGTACTAACCAAAAGAAAAACGACCACGCATTGGTGGTCATTTTTCTTTGGCTCCCCGAGCAAGACTCGAACTTGCAACATCCTCGTTAACAGCGAGGCGCTCTGCCATTGAGCTATCGGGGAATACGTATTTGCTGGGAGGGCACACTCTGCCTCCGCCAGCTGGCGGAGAACTATCGGGAAATATCTTCTTCTTAACACCGGAATTGTATCAAAATCTAGCCCCTAAGTAAATACGTACATATAATCGTAGCATCAGTGCTGCACCACGATAAATACCAGGGTGCTGCGAGGGCTCGGGCGTTATACCCTTTATCTCTTCAGAGCAGTAGGTCATTTGCAATTCAAAGAACGGTTAGTTCAAGTTCAAAAAACTATTTGATATCGCCCATGTAGTAATCTGGTAGCAGCGAATCGGCATAGCTGGAGTGTGGCGATGCCCGACGCTGGTCCTTGGTGCTATAGCCAGTTGTGCCGTCAGCACCGCAGTAGGGCAAGATTGCACTAGCGCTTCCGGGATGACTGTAGAGATAATTTGTTAAATTATAGACTTTGCCACTAATAATTAACCAGCAATCGTTGGCGCTATTGTGCTGGGCTACTTCACTTGCTGCATAGGTTTTGGTTACCGTCGTGGCGGCCGAGCTGTCATTTTGTGCTGGCGAAGTTGTTGGACTTGGTGTTGCCCGACTTGTTGTGGTGGGTGAATTAGCCTGGTTGCTCAGTGATTGGTTCGGCTGACTGCGACCAAGAAAGTAGGCGGCGGCGTAGCTAACTGCAAAAACTATTAGGCAAATCAGAACAATATTTTTTACAACTTTGTTCATCGTTCTCCTAAAAATTAAATTCCTCAGTGTGAATAGCGTAATTTTTCACATTGGTCCCGATGAGCTGGGAGCGCAAACTTTGCGTCATAGCACCAGGGCCGCAGATAAAGAAATCACACTCGGAGAGATTGCCGCTTGTTTTCTTGATTGACTTGACATCGATCCGACCCAGGCTCTCGCTATAGTACGGAATTATCCGAAGGTTTGGACTACGCCTAGAGTTTATAATCAGGTCATCAAGATAGATGGCTTCGGCTTGATTCTTGACACAGTAGTAACAATCGACCTGATACTTGTCCTCCAGGTTTTTTGCCATGCTCAAAAAAGGTGTAATCCCAATTCCGGCGCCAACCCATACTTGCCGATCAAATTTGCCAAGCAAATGGCAGAAACGACCGTACGGACCCTCGACTATAAATTGATCTCCGGGATTGAGGACATTAATCAACGACCCGGTGAAATCCCCAAGATTTTTGATAGAGAAAGTGACTGTTTTCTCACTGGGAGCGGAGGAGAAAGAAAAAGGGTGCTGCTCGGTTGAAAGCCGACTATTTTGAACTGAAATAAAGGCAAACTGGCCGGATATGAATTTTAAATTTTGTGTTTCAGGTTTTAATGTTATGTCGATGATGTTCGAGCCGCGTTTTGTAACTTCGACCAGACTATATCGATGCTTTTTGATTAGGTATCTACCGAAAATTGTTTTGTAATCAAAAGCGGCCAGGCCAATAACCAAAACAAAGATCATATAGCCGCGCAGGATTGGATCTCTGGCAACATCGCTCGAGATCAGTAGCGTGTGTAGGGTTGCGAACAAAAAAGCGAGACCGAGGAACTGGTGGCTGATTTTCCAGATATGATAGGGTAATTTGATAAAAAGAGTTACGATCAAGAGAAGAGACATCGTAAAAATTGCAAGTTGGCCAAAAATAACCGGTAAATTGGAAAAATCAAAGAGCAGCTTCAGGGCGCTACCATAAGAGAAGTACATGTATCGAATTATCAGGATGGTAGGATGCAGCAATAGAAGGGAGAAAGAGAGACCACCGAGTATGTGGTGAATGACATAGGCTCGATTGACGCCGCCAAAAAAGTTTTCAACCAGCTTTTGTCTCGAACTTAAGACGAGACTGGCAGCAAAGAGCGCCAAACCGACTAACCCTGCTACTTGGCCAAGGCTAGTTAAAACAGTCGTTACGCCACGGGTTCTGTCAGTAAGCGGCATTATGCTTAGCCAGAGAAACAACGGGGCAAGAGTAAAAACAACAACGATGGGAATGCCGAGATTCGACTTCTGTATTTTCATATTTTGCCTAATTCACTATTCTGGTACTGATAATATTATATCATTACATGCCAGGATATTCTATATGTCGACTTTGGAAAATACTTGGGTTCGTATCAGGTAAAAATAGTGTATAGTAATGTAAGGATTAATCAGGAGGAGTATGAAAAACCCACTAGAAACTATTGAGTCGCTCGTCGAGAGCGTTTTCGGAGCCATAACCCCGGATCAGCACAAAAGAGTAATCAAACATTCAGAGGCATATCGCAGCTTTCGCGCCAAGGCCCTATCCCAAAGAAGTCTCATCGAGCGGCTGGCTGATTCTATCACAAGCGTTTTCGGCAATATCGGCTTTGCCATTTTCCACGTAATTTGGTTTGGCACTTGGCTTGCCGTCAACCTGGGACTCATACCCCAAATTCCCGCATTCGACCCATTCCCCTTTGGTCTCCTCACCATGATCGTCTCGCTCGAAGCAATATTCCTTTCCGTCTTCGTCTTGATTAGTCAAAATAGAGAATCCCAGGTAAGCGACCTTCGCGATGAGGTTGATTTTCAGATCACCATGCAGGCAGAACAGGAAATTACAAAATTGCTCTCGCTTGTAACCGAGATACACGACCACCTAGGCATCATCGGAAAACACGATCCAGAGCTAGAAAAAATGATGCAGAAACTTGATCCGAACAAATTAGAGAAAGAGATCGTGGCTGAGGTTGATGGCAGTGATCACAAAATACTCTAGCTAAAAACACCCCGATGAATCGGGGTGTTTTTGTTTAACCGTGCAAGTACTCTTCAAGTATATTTGACCTCTCCAGTTTTCGCAGTTTCTGCAGCGCCTTGGCTTCGATCTGTCGGATTCGTTCGCGTGTAACCCCGAACTCCTGTCCGACTTCTTCCAACGTGTGAGTCCGACCGGTATCAAGTCCGAATCGCATCTTCAGGATCTTCTGCTCGCGCGGCGAAAGCTCGCCAAGAAATTCCTTGATCCTGTCTTTGAGGAGCTGCCTCACCGTTGACTCCTCTGGGGAGAGATTCTTCTCGTCCTCGATGAAATCACCGAGCTTAGAGTCTTCCTCCTCACCAACTGGTGCCTCGAGGGACACAGTATCCTGTGAAATTTTGATGATATGTTCCACCTTGTCGACATCCAGGCCCATCTCCTGAGCAATTTCTTCCGGGGTGGGTTCGCGACCGAGATCCTGGACAAGCTGGCGCTGAACCCGAATAAGTTTGTTGATGGTTTCTATCATGTGAACTGGAATACGGATAGTACGAGCTTGGTCGGCGATAGCGCGTGTGATAGCTTGACGAATCCACCATGTGGCATAGGTAGAGAATTTAAAACCTTTTTTGTAGTCAAATTTCTCAACTGCACGCATCAAGCCGGTGTTGCCTTCCTGGATTAGATCAAGGAAAGACAGGCCGCGGCCAATATACTTCTTGGCCAGAGAAACAACTAATCTCAGGTTGGCTTCAGCCAAACGCCTCTTGGCCAAGACATCACCCTTCTCAATTCTTTTGGCGAGCTTGATCTCCTCTTCAGTCGTAAGCAGAGGAATTTTTCCAATTTCGCGCAAGTACATGCGCACGGAGTCATCGGTTAGCTCAGAAATCTCACCCTCACCCTTCTTCTTCTGACCCCGCGACTGCTCGATCGTACGAGCCAAGATGCCACCGGTCTTTTCGTCCTCTTCCTTGAACTCGATACCCCGGTCAAACATACAATTGAATATTTCATCCAATTCGATGACATCGGCCTCCGGTTCGGGAACTGATTGGAGCAACTCTCGGGCAGAGATGTACCCGTGAATACGGCCCTTGGCCAGCAACTCGTTAACCTCAGGAGAAAAAGGCAATGGTTCTTCTTTTTTGGGAACAAAAACTTTTTTAGCCATAATACTCCTGTAAATATAATAAAATTAAGAATGGCTCATTTTTGGACACAATGAGGGATTATATGTCGCAAGAGTACATAGTCGAAAAATCTTTTTCTTTTGGCATTAAAACCGAATTCATTCATCCAAGACTGCTTAGTAATTCCCCGCTTCGAGCCTCTTTAATTATAGCATCTTTCAATTATTTAATCAACCTGGCGTATTCGGCAAGGAGCTCCTTGATTTTTTCCTTATTTCCATCCTCCTCAGCCTGGCGAATCCTAGAGGCAAACTGATTTTTGAGATCCTCTCGCTCTTCTTGAGAGATCCTCTTAATGAGATAGTCGGTCTCGCTCTGCAGTGCCTCCGGGTTATCAAATTCTAAGTTCTCGCTCAATGCCAAAACCAACTGATCAAGACGAGATTTCTCCTCTTGGGGAGCGAGCTCCTTGTTAACAAACCCGTCTGCGACCATAGCACCGAACTCCTTCAGATCAGTAAACTCGATATTTTTATGACCCTCCGGGATTCTCTTTATCAATTTTGAATCGTGCCACAATAATGCGGCCAACCGATCTGATAACGAGAGCTCATGTTTAGCGATCTCTTCAATTTCCTTGGTTGCCCTTTTGTCGGCCTTGGTCTTGCCAAGAGCATCGAGCAGGGATTGCTCGGACACGGATAATCGCTTGGAGAGGTATTTTAGATAAGATTCCTTCTCAATGTCCGAGTAAGTCAGCTTAATCACTGGCAATATTTCCTTGGCAATTTTCTTCTTGGCAATAACAGAAAGATCTGGGTTTTTGCGGACCAAGAGATCAATCCAAAACTCAAGGGCGGGCTTGGCCTGCTCCACCGCACGCGTCCAGTTTTTCGGATCGGCCTTGATTGCCTCATCTGGATCCTTGTACGGTCCGGACAAGGAAACAATCTTGCAGCTCACATCATTTTGGAGCGCCAAAGTAATAGCACGCTTCATTGCTGTCTCTCCTGCCTCATCTCGATCAAAGCTGAAGCCAACAACTGAAGCGTAACGGGACAGGGTTCGAAGCTGCTGCTCTGTCACTGCTGTTCCCGAAGAAGCAACAACATTTTTGAATCCGGACTGATGGCAAGCAATTACATCCATTTGTCCCTCAACGAATACCGCCAGGTCTGCTTCCTTGATTGCCATTTTGGCCTTATCGAGGCCATAGAGAACCTCTCCCTTGTGATATATGGCTGATTCAGATGAGTTTAGATACTTCGCTTCCTTGGGATTATCCTCCAGTACTCGCGAGGTAAAGCCAACAACATGGCCCATAACATTGCTGATCGGAAACATGATACGACCGCGAAAACGGTCATAATAGCCGCCACGGTCGTTCCTGACAACTACTCCGGCTTGGAAAAGCTCATCCTCCTTGTAACCCTTACTCTTCAAGAATCGAAGCAGAAAATCCCAGGAAACAGGAGCGTAACCAATCTCAAAATTTTTGATCGCTTCTTCGCTTAAGCCCCTTTTCTTCAGATACTTTCTAGCCGGCTGGGCTTTCTCGTGATCAGACAAGAGCTTAACAAAGACCTTCTTGGCCCAATCATTAATCTCAAAGAGCCTTGTCTTTTTGTCTGCTTTGTATTCGCTATTACCATAGCTAACCTTGTCCTGCTTGAGCTGAACACCGGCTCGATCAGCCAATATCTTCAAGGCATTGAAAAAATCCAGCCCCTCCATCTTTTCGATGAAAGTGAATATGTCTCCACCCTCGCCACAACCAAAGCACTTGAAGGTTTGGCGCTCAGCAGAAACCAAAAACGAGGGACTCTTCTCCTGGTGGAATGGACAGAGACCCTTATAATTAACTCCGGCCTTCTTCAGAGTTAGGTAGCTTCCGATAATCTCGACGATATCGAGTCGATGCTTAATGTCTTCGATTTCATCCATTTGGTTAGGATCAAGAATTATGATTTAATATTACTGCCACACCGGCCCAACCGCTTTTGGTTCTGCACTATTTTAAATTAGTACCTGCTGAGCCTCACCCTCACTTATAGCGCCTGCATCATCCTCAATCGCACTTTCTACCATCTGGGCAACCTTCTCCTCAATAGTATCAGATTCTTCCGCTGTTACTGCCGCGTCAGTTTGATCCAGCTCATCCTCGCCATCTGATAGCTCCAAACTTTTAATTTGAGGCAAAGAATTGCCGGCGATGCCCTTAATGTCGCCATAGAGTCCGGCCATGCTTGTTTCAATCCGGTCAATCAACTTTTCACGCTCCGCCCAGATTTTAACATAGGCGCGCTTCTCTCGCTCGAGAGAACTTTTCATCGCAATAGCAGATTCAATGAAGCTCTCAATGCGACCTCGGAATTCGGGACCCAGGAGATAGTTGAAGACCACATCTTTCTTCTCTGACTTGCCCTCCTCAAGCGAGAGCACGCCGGCAACTTCGATGATCTGCCGACGCAAAATATGGGCGATAGAGACAGCCATCTTGGGCGTTGCAACATAGATGCCATTATAAAAACCGGCTTCGACCAGGCCCGCAGGCAAAACGGAGGAAATCAGAATTGAAACCTCGGCTTTGACCTTACGCTGATCGTCTTTCAACTTCTGAACCCAACCCTCAGTCCAAGCCTTCGTTTGCTTTAGCTCCCAAGCAATGGAGCCGCACGCTCTCCCCCTCTGATCATGAACATGTTGGATAATATCAGCGCCGTTAATACCCTTGGGTACTGGCGCAATTTCATCAATTGGAAACTCCGCCTTAAGCGACTCCTCTAATTCAAGCTCAAGTACCTCGCCTTGCGTCTGTTGGGATCCCTGCTCAGCCTTGCGTCTTGCTTCCTCGAGTGACTTCATCAGATCATTAATTTTTTTATCCTTCTCCGCATCTTTCATGCGATGTTCATCGAGAACCGCCCTAGCCGCCTCTTCCTTGATCTTGCTGCGCTCAGCATCAATTTGGCGTTGCTGTTCGATCTTCCAAGCCCGCTGCTCATCCTCAAACTGAACTCTCTCCTGTCGAAGCTTTATCTCCGTCTCTTCGGCCTCAGCGCGCTTCTTCTTCTGAATTTCGAGTTCTTGCTCGAGCTCTTTTGCCTTACGCCGCTCGCCGTCCAGGTCGTCCTTTGCTTTCTCTGCGGCTTTCTCGAGAGCAATTACCCACATCTTTTTCTTCTCGGCTTCAAGTTGGCCCCGATACTCTTCTTTTGCCTTCTGTCTTTCGCCTTCAGCAATCTGATGCGTCAGCGCGTCATCAATCGAAATTTCCTTTTGGCAGCCGGGACAAACGATTACAATTTTGGATGAATCCGACATGATAACTCCAAGAATTAAGCGAGTAAGTGGATAAGCTAGTAGGCATATAGATTGGTAAGCAATGAAGCAAATGTCGATACAAATTGCGGCTTAGCTTACATACTCCTTACCGCTTACTAGCTTACTGCTATTTCATGCATCTGCCAATCAGTCGCCGAGCGAGGTAACCTCCTGCCTACAGCGCTTGTTTGTTGGTATTTCTGCGACAATATGATACGTAAAAGAAGGACCCGGAATCCGGAGGAAAGATACGTGAACACTAGGTTCGGAGAAATGGATCATCCCATCCCCCCGCGAACACTTCGGCCGAGGGGTTACAATTCATCTCAGCTCGGAATCGTTGTCCTGGGACTGGTTGTGATCGGCGCCACCTGGCTGCTGATAGCTCGACCCTGGCAACCCAAGGTCGCTGTCAGCACTGACTATCTCTTGCTCTCGTTCCGCGATGTCGATGCGGACACGAGCAAGGGCACGACGATGCCAGTCACCATCATCACCCTTGCCAACAAAAGCACCGGCAAGGTAGCTGCACTGTTCAGGGGTCGAGAAGAGCGAACGATCCGTGTCCCGACCGAGGTCGTCAAGCGAGACGACTCCCTTCCCCTGGGAACCGTGCGCTGGGAAGAGAGCAAGATTGAGGGACACACATACACTGTCGTCAGGTGGAGGCCAGACGCAGTAGTGCCGACACAACAGCGCCCAAGTATGGAGCGCTGAGCAAGACATATCACCGACGGGTGGCGTTAGCCGTACGAGGCATAACCGCCACCCTCATTTTAATTCCGGCAAGTCCTTTAAATCGAAGCTGCTTTCTGGTAGAATATTTTAGTAAATCGTCTTATTGTGCCTCATAATTGCAAATATTAGCCCTGGTCATAACCAGCTAGTTCTGGCCTAGCACGAAATACCATGGATTACTTTGTCTACTTCTTGGAAAATGATCGGGGTCGGCACTATGTCGGTATCACGATAGACACAGCAAGACGATTGAATGAGCACAACGAGGGAAATACCAAGTCGACCAGACCGTTTCGCCCCTGGAAGATCATCTACACGGAGAGCTTCTCCTCGCGAAGCGAGGCCTGCAAAAGAGAGTGGCACCTAAAGCACTCAATTGGCCGTAAAGAAAAAATTGAGATAATCAATAGTTACGGCAAAGCGGGGTTCCTCATCGTAAAATAACACTGGAGAGGTCGCCCTCTAAAGTAGGGCTTCGTTTCTTAAAAAACGCTGGAGAGGTCGCATAGTGGCCTAGTGCGCGCGCTTGGAAAGCGCGTATACCCGCAAGGGTATCGAGGGTTCAAATCCCTCCCTCTCCGCCAAGAAAAAGCCAGTAATTTATTGCTGGCTTTTTCTTGGCTACTACACCAAATTTGTTTGACCGAAAAATCTTTTTCAGTTATGATACTTGCTGTAAATTATGTTGACCTAGATTAAAAAAGGAATGAGATGGCACTCACTATCGCTATCGAGGGCTTGCCTGGATGCGGCAAGACTACCGCAATAGATCTTCTGGTAGAGCACCTCAAGCAAAACGGCCTACAAATTGAAGTGATAAATATTGACACAGCTGGCTGCGCAACCGAGCTGAAAGCAATCGCCGAAAGATACCCTCTCGGGCATCCTGCCAGAGTGCTTCTGTTTTGGGTGCTTCGTATTCAGCAGCACGAGGCCATGAGGGAGGTGGCCAAGAGTGCCGACATCGTAATCGCAGACAGATTCTGGGGATCCACGATTGCCTTCGACGTCTTCGGTAGCGGCGTACCAATGAAAGCGATCGAATGGTTTAGTCATTTCATCAACCCTAAACCAGATGTAGTCCTCTATTTCGATGCACCGCTCGAGGTTACGCAGAAACGGAAGCAAGCCAAGACCATGCATGACGCCGACTTCGCCTCCAGAATAGAAAAAGGCTATATTCATCTCGCCAAAACAGAACGATGGACTAAAATCGACGCAACAAAAAACCCTGAAGAAATCATGAAACAGTGTCTAAATATAATAACCGCACACATCCCGCGCACCAAATGAACAAACTGCTCTCTGACCTAAAAAGCAACCTCGACAAAGCCGAGCTCGGATATAAAATTATCGAATTATCGGCACCAGCCATGACAGTACCAGATGTGATTAAATTTGCCAAAGAACCGATCAACGAGAATGAGATCTGCAAAACATTAATAGTAAAAGCCGGCACTGGATTCATAGCAATCTTCTTGAGGGGCGAAAATAAAGTCAATTTTAAAGCTCTCAAATCATTGTTTGGCCCCAAGGTTCGCTTTGCCACCGCCGAGGAGGTCAAGGCATCGGCTAACGTTGACCCGGGTGCGGTTTGCCCGCTTATTCTCAATGTGCCGCTCTATATTGACGAAAGCGCCATCGTACTAAGCAACGCCCACTTTGGCTCCGGTGACCATATGTTTGGGCTAGAAATGAACCCTGCTGATATACTGGAAATAACAGGTGCTAAAATAGTTAATATTAGCAAGGAGCAATCAAATGAAAATTGCTAAATTCGGTCATAGCTGCCTATTGGTTGAGGAAAATAAATTGCGCATTTTGATCGATCCTGGAGTTTATTCAAGTGGTCTCGACAAAATCGAGAACATTAACATCATTCTCATCACTCACGAGCATCCTGACCACTGTGACTTAGAGACACTGGCAAAAGTCATCCGCAACAATCCAAATACAAGAATTATTACAAACGATGGAGTCGGCAGGATTTTGGTAGATAACGGCATTCCCTACGAGTTAACCCAAAATAACACGATGATCACTCAAGACAGTGTCACCATTGAATCTTTTGATGACACTCATGCGATTATTTATCCAACACTACCTTCAGTCAAAAATAGCAGTTTCCTGATTGGCAAAAAGTTGTTTCACCCCGGAGACCAGTTTGTTATTCCTGTCAGGCCGGTCGCAGTGCTCGCTCTCCCGGTGGCTGGCCCGTGGTTAAAGATCTCCGAATCTATCGATTACGCCAGAACAATTCAACCCAAGACATGCATTCCGATTCATGACGGCTTTCTGAAGCAACAAGGCTTAGTTCACCGAGCGCCGAAGTCAGTACTTGAACCTCTCGGCATTGATTTTCTTATTCCAGAAAATAATCAATCGATTGTAGTCTAGTGGACCATGTTGCCATAATGAAAAAATCGCATGGTTTTTTGCCCAAGATCCTCTTGGGCAAAAAGACAATCGAGTCACGCTGGTACACCTCAAAAAGAGCCCCATGGGAGATGATCAAGCCAGGAGAAACTGTTTACTTCAAAGACTCGGGATCGCCCGTAACAGTCAAGGCAAAAGTTAGAAAAGTCCTCCAGTTTGCTGACCTCAACCCAAGAGAGATCTCTGAGATTGTCGCAAAGCATGGCCAAGAAATCGGTATTTCAGCCAATGAAGCAGCACTATTTTGCCAGGCAAGACGAGATAAGAAATATTGCATTCTCATCTTTCTAGATAACGTTGGGCGAATAGAACCATTTGAGATTGATAAAACAGGATTTGGCAATATGACGGCATGGATAAGCGTGCCTGATATCAATATGATCAAACACTGATTGTAAGGAGAAAATATGAAAAAAGTTGTTATCGAACAATCCATCTTTGGCAAATATCCCTCGGCCAAAGTTGGGGTAATCGTGGCGAAGAATATTAATAATGTCAGCTCCAGCGAGGAGATAACAGCCCGACTCCGAGAAGAGGAAAAGAGAATCAGGGAAGGATTCGTTACTGAGACCCTCTCCCAGCACCCAAAAATAAACTGTTGGCGAAAGGCCTACTCTGCCTTCGGTTCCAAAGGCGGCGAATACAAATCTTCAGTTGAAGCACTTTACCGCCGCGTAATAAAAGGCGGGAAACTGAGGCCGATCAATCCTTTGGTGGATATCTATAACTATATCTCGCTCAAGCATATGATGCCGGTTGGGGGCGAAGACCTGGACAATATTGAGGGAGATATTTATCTGACTTTCGCTGGAAGCAATGAAGTACCAGTACTCCTTCTCGGAGACGAAGAAGCCAAGACCCCAACCGCAGGCGAGGTAATTTACAAGGACAACATCTCCGCCATCTGCCGACGTTGGAACTGGCGAGAAGCTGATCGAACAAAATTAACCGAAAACACTAAGAGCGCAATTTTAGTCATAGACGGGATCGACCCCCTGAGCAACGAAGAAATTGCCTCTGCCTTAGATGAATTTGAAACACTAATTAGACGACACTGCGGCTGCATCACGCAAAAGACTATTCTCGACAAATCAAATCCGGAGCTAGTCTTTGAATAGAAAAAGGGCCGCCAATACGACGGTCCCAACAGAAATGTCTGCGCTCAACACGTAGGAAACAAAACTTGGAAGGTTGAGCCCTTGCCGGGCTCGCTTTGAACAAAGATTGCTCCATGGTGGCCCCGGACAATGCCAAGCACAACAGGTAGCCCCATACCACGACCGATAAACTTGGTGGTGAAGAAGGGGTCGAAGGCTTTGGCCATAACCTCATTGGTCATACCAGCGCCTGTATCCGACACCTCGATGAAAACATACTCGCCCGGAATCAGCGTGCTGCCCGGAACCGCCAAGGCGAGTTGGTCCTGAGTGAATTTGGCCCGACCGACACGGACAGTTACCATGCTGGTGCGCCTTTTATCCTGAATCGCCTCAAAAGCATTGGCAATAAGATGGTCGACCAGTCTCTTTATCTGCTCAAGATCAGCACAGAGCTTGAAAGATTCGTCCCCTATTGGTACGAACAGGGCAAGATCATCGAATCTGTATATACCCCAATCAGGCATTCGAGCAAGGTCAATCTCCCGAAGGACAAAGCAGCCTCCCCCGGAGTAGTCATTCAGCTGAACTGACAGCTGCCTGATCTTCTCGACTGCCACTCTTATTGGCTCCAAATGGGCCAAGACTGGAGAGTCGGCCGGAAGTTTCGTCTCCAGCAAATCAACATTGCCAAGAATTGCCATCAGGGCATTGTTGTTAAGATGAGCGACAGCACCAGCAAGAACATGGCTCTTTTCCAAAAACCGCTCCCGCTCCTCACGGATCAGGACTTCCGGCTCCGTGATTTGGCGGCGGACAAGAGCGAGTGCTCTTCTGGCGTCATCCAAAAATCCCATCATTGGTCTCCCCCCCATCCAGCACTCTTCAAGTGCGAATGTAATTATACACGAATTTTGAAAATTGTAAACTCATTCTGATACCAGCTAGAACTATTTCCATCTTTTGTTAAGATAGATAGTAACTATGAAACAATGACAAGGAGGATTATGGATTTAGGGGAAATAGAAAAAGCACTCGAAGAAATCAAGGAACGCAACCTCAAAGTCGAGGCCGACAAGGCCTGGGAAACGAGTTGGACCAGGAGATTGCTGCTCATCGCATTCACCTATTTGGCTATCGGCCTATACCTCAACGCCATCGCAATCGACCGGCCCTGGCTCAATGCCATTGTCCCGGCTGTCGGCTTCATGCTCTCAACACTCACCCTTCCCTTCTTCAAAAAGTTATGGTTAAATAAGTTTCAGCACAGCAGAGGATAATTATCCCTGCGAAATCGGGAGGGAAAGCGTGGCTCCACACACCACTGCTATACATACCACTTCTATTCTGGCTGTTGACGAAGAGGCTCATCCTGGCAGGTTTTTGGCTCTCAAACGACACCCCGACAAGCGTCATGGCGGAAAGTGGAACATTGTTTCTGGCAAATTAGAACCCAAAGAAAATGTTGAGAAGTGCGTTTGCCGTGAAATCAGAGAAGAGCTCGGGCCGAATGTCGTTTGCACGCTGATAGAAGCAAAAAGGGTGCGTTCTTATAGAGAAGACGATGGCCAGGTCTGGATTGTCAATCCGACTATGTGTCGAATCAGCGGCGATATCGTGCTCAATGACGAGAACACCGAATACCGTTGGGTAACACTGGAAGAGTTCCTGGCACTTGATATCGTTCCACCAGTTATTCCCGACCTGCATGATTTCTTCCCCTTCTAGCCCGCCCCTGGCGGGCTTTTTGATAAAAACGCCCGCTCCGCGGCTGCGGAACGGGCTGATGTGCGAACAACGGTCCGAGGCCTACTGGCCGGCAGGCTGCGGGAAATCGCTGCCCCAAACGCGGCCGCGGACCTTGCTCTGCAAACGACGCAGCGGGAATTGCCGCCAGAAGAACCATGCGTAAGACGGAAACTCCTGGGGCGGAAGATGCGTCACCTGCAGTTCCTTGAACATCTCGGCCAGCACCGGCCTGATCGACCAGACGATGCCGTTGATGCAGGCGGCAACTGCAAGCGGACTGATCCGGTCTTTACCCAACCGCCAACCATCCTCAGCGATAGCATACCGCCGGTTGATATTGAACTCACCGCACTCACCACCGTACTCGCGCATGACGCTCTTGTTGGGCGAGCCCGCCTGAGAGTAGAAGCTGTGTGTATCGAGGTCCCAGCTCCGGTCGCTCATCTTGATCCCGAACTCATCTTTCAACCACCTGGTATAGAGCACCGGATCGGCAGCGGCGTCAACGGAAACACTCCACCAGTGCTCATAACAACTAATTGGGCTCAGAATTTCGACAAACTCGGCCTTGATAATCAGAGCCCGCCCGGCCTCCTGAAAGAAGAGTGAGGTCGCCCTGCATGCCCGACATGGTGTCTTGCACCAGCCAGGAAATGCGACCTCGCAGCGAGCCAGCTTGTCCATGCCGTTGGCCCGAAGCAGACCTATCAGCTCAGCAAAGTACTCCTCGGGCGCAAACACTTCCGAAATCTCTGTCGTGGTCATTGGAGACCCCTTTCTGCGCCTCGCGGCGCGCAGCAACCAAGCTGCTCTCCACCCACATCACGCACATGATTATATCACAATATTCAGTATTAGTCAATACAGGCAAAGAAAAAGCCTACCCCGAAGGGTAGGCACAATAGAGCAAGAACCGGCACTCACTGCTTCATGGATGCTCTTGTGAAGCAAGCCATGGCAATGCTGTAGAAAACAACGAATCCGATCGCATGCAGGAAAAGGAGGTTCTCCGTGTCAGCAGCACCCTCCAGTGACTGCAGCGAAACAGTCAACACAACGAACCGAATCAAGGCCCTGAGACCTAGCAAGTTAATCAAAGTGGCCACCAGGAGTGAAATCACCCCGCCAGCGACAAAAAAGTTCTGCCTGCTCGCCACTGTCTTGCCGCCAGAGCTACATTCATAGCGGCCTCTTGGCTTGGTTACCATGAGCCAATGAAATACCCATCCCGCCACGAGGGGCGCTGATGCAGATCCCACTCCCGGCGCTTCGAGGCTAATTCAGGGAAAGCATAGGTGTCAAACAAACTCAGCAAAATGCGATCGGCCGTGATACTAGTCTGGCTAAACTGAACGATAGCGGTCGAACCCAAACTAAAGGTCGGCTCGTCTCCATATGTGTTCACCGCTCCAACCAAATGAGGCATCTGTTTGTACTGCTCCGCCTCCTCCGGCCTAATTTTGTACGAATTGCCTCTGATTCGAGGACCCACCATCACGATTGTCGAATCAGGGCTCTCGCCTTGACCAAACCACTGCTGGCAAAACTCCGCAATCACGCCATCAACCGCCTCGGGGCGGCCAAAGTGAATCAGCCCGATGTGATTTTTGCCGTAAACGGCAACTGGCGCACAGTCGGCGACGAAAACCGATGAAACTATGCCGCTTCCGCGCCGGAAGATCACGCCGTCACACACCAGATCGACATCGCCCATCAAATCAGCAATGGTAACAATTTTGTCATGCTTGCTTCCACCAAGGTTCAAGCTGGCCATGAAAGCTCCGGGGTAAATCTCCTCCGCCACCTTCCTTGCCACAGTGAGGGCACTTTTGCGGCTGCCTTCCTCACCGATAAAGCCAAGATCACCATTGGCACCAGAAATTCCATAAAGAAACGGCTGGTAATCAAACTTAATAGGTTCGTAAGGAGTATAGGCCCGTAACAGTGGACCAGCCACCGTCTCGATCGCCCTTCCACATGTCACCGCGTTGTCTAGCACTTGCGGGTCCTCCTCTCACTGTCGTTCCACCGAAGTGCAGCGTAATTTTAGCATTATTTACACAGTAGGTCAACTAATTTTCGTTGACAGTTTTTCTTTTTCGTGGTATATATCAGGCGGTGCTACTCAGCACTAGAGGAGGGAACGATCTCATGGCAGATCAAACCTTGGCGAGGCCGGAGGGCCTGCCAGACTCCGCCGAGCGCTTCTGTCCTGTCTGTATGGCAGGGCTGGATCAGCATGACCTTCCGTTTCACACCAATTGTCCTGGGAAAGTCAGACTGCCGCCAGACTGGACATACGGCGGACGGTTGTGGCGCTGTGACCACAACCATATCTACTACACTTACCCCAAGCTTCGAGAGGCAACAAGAGTAGATAACTTCAGGGAATTTGGCGGACTTCTTCCTGCGCTGATTGTCATCGCCAATGGTTGTGTCGCCAAGCCAGATCACAAGGACCCGGATCGTTCGGTGTATGCCCTTGGGGGAACATGCGCCTGGTTTGGAGAGTACTATTTTCCCAGGTTGTGGCCATCAGGTGCAGACTATGAGAAAGACACATACACCGAGTTGATGGCAGTGTTTGCCACTGAGCTCACAACGATTGCATCTGAATTGCCGGACCTGAAGGCCGACTGCGCGCGCAAAGAGCTAAGGGAGAGAACACGGGATGTTCTGGCTCGAGATCTCAGGATAAAGCAGGCCAGGGCACTTGATTTGTGCAAAATGTTGCCACCAGTAATGGCTGCTTGCATCCTGCAACCGGCCATTACGCTTTGACTTGGGTCTTTTGCTTTTTCCGGCGGCGGTGCACGGGCACCGCCGTTGTTTTTTTAAAAAAGCCATCCAGCGACGGATGGCAACAAAGACAACATGATACAATTCACGAACAGACAAAGTAGCAATCCCGCCAGGAATGGCGGTTGTTGAGCTTCCGCTCCCGGCGGTCGGAAGCAAAATCCCGACAACCGTAAGTGTCAATATCACTGTACCAGATAGCCCCATCCGGTATTCCAGCACGACCCAGGTCGTCACAGTTAGCACCGGTTACATTAAATCCCCAACTTCTCCAAACCGTCTTATCAATCTGGGGCACAAGTTCCGGAACGTGACGGATCTGTTCAAGCACATCCTCGCCTAACTCATAATGATACAAACCGATGCCTGGACCAACTATTGCTGTGGCATTTGCAGAGTCTTCTTTGAGTTCTCGCCACAGCTTTGCAAATTCCGGCACAATCCGATCTACTGTCTCTGGTCGACCGGCATGCATAAAACCAATGTGCTCCTTGCCGTAGACCGCAATGACATTGCAATCAGCCACACATGTCTCAACCACGATACCGCTTCCACGTCTAAAGATGGCACCATCGGCGGCGATAACCATGCGACTCCCGACAAAATCGAGCACTGGAACAACAATATTGTGCCGAGTATGATAGCGCAAGAAAAGATGAAGATGAAGCGCATCAGGATAGATCTCCTCAACGTGCCTCTCGATGATCGGAATGGCACTCTTCTGGCTTTCAACATCACCGATGTAACCGAGGCTACCATCCTTACCAATAACCCTGCGCAAACTGAATTCGGAACCAGCTCCCGGGACATAGAATATATCGCCAGATAAACCGCTCTTATACGCAAGAGGATCACCATGACTCAGTTCTAGCACTTGCGGCCCCTCCTTCCGTTCGTCGTTCTACCGAAGTGCAGCGTAATTTTAGCATGAGCAACCGCAATCGTCAAGTTTCCAAGATTATTTCGACTGTGCTATCCTAGTGAAAGTTAGCTAGACAAGGAGGCACAATGCCACCAGAAGGACTTTCGATAGCTCAAGACGAGACACTTGTCCCGGTTGAGGCATCACTCGATAAAACTCATTACTTCCAATATTTTGCCATGCACTACCTCATGCCCGAAATGAGAATTTTGCGTCGTGGCAGAGCGTTAGTTAGGCCCGAAGCCGATGGTTGGCGGCAGATCTCAGAGCACTGTCTCTCGGAAGCAGTTGGGGCCGATATTTTAGCCGAGGCACTGGGAGCAAACCGTGAGATGGTTCGACGTGCCGCTCTGCTTCACGACTGGTACAAGCGTCGCGAGCTTGAATTGAAGAAAGAGCATGGCATGATCGAGGGCTACCGAATATCCAATACTGAGGATTTGCAGCTACTTCGAGGCTATGGCGTTCCGGAAGAGCTAATTAGACTTTCACACTCTAACACCCTAGAAAACGCCGATCCGGACTACCTTGCCAGCCGAACTCTTGAAGAGAAAATCGTTCATTTTATGGATCTCATCACAGATTACTCAAATTGGGTCTCATATCTGGAACGGAGAAAGCGTCCCCAGAACAATCCCAAAGCAATCGAGTGGTCAGAGTCATTTCGAGAGCAGTACGATGGCGCGAGCCTATTTGAGATGAATCAGCGATTGGAAGCGCTAGAGAGAGGTGAATTTGAGGAAGCACTGGGCTTAGAGCCTGGAACCCTGGTAAACTTTATGCGCCAAAGATTAAACGAGCGAATCAAACAACTAAAAAGAGAACAGGAAAGTGCCAAACAAGATGAAAAAGATCGATCATAGGGGTGTTCGCACCTGGATTGAGGTTGACACCAAAGCGCTGGAAAATAATTATAATATTTTCCGCAACCTTATTCATGACAAATGCAAGCTCATGGCTATTGCCAAATCAAATGCTTATGGCCATGGCATTTTTGACTATGCCAAGGCAGTTGAAAAATTGGGTGCAGATTTTATTGGCGTTGACTCGATCACCGAAGCGATTGCGCTTCAGAAGGACGGCATCACTACTCCGCTCTTTATCTTGGGCTACACGCTTCCAGAACGATTAAAGGATGTCATCGAACGCAATATCTCCCTCACTGTTTCAACAATCGAGCTTTTGGATGCAATGAACAAGTATCATTACAGCAAGAAGAAATTCAAAGTTCACCTTAAGATCGATACCGGCATGCACCGCCAGGGCTTTTTTGTCGAAGACCTTCCCCAGGTAATAGAGAAGCTAAAGAACTTGCCTCAGGTTGAGGTTGAGGGTATCTATACCCATCTTGCCACCCCCGGTGATGTAGAGCACGGAAAGTTTACGAAGCTACAATTTGCTGAGTTCGAAAAGGCGGTAAAAATTTTTAATGATAACGGCCTCAACCCCATTAGGCACGCTGCCGCTACTGCAGGCACGATGCACCACCCCGAATCGCATTTCGACATGGTCAGGATTGGTATGGGCTTGATGGGAGTACAGAGTGAAACTACAATCACAAATTTGCAACAAATCCTTGCCTGGCGGACAATCATTTCAGAGATAAAATCATTGCCAAAAGGAAGTAAAATCGGCTACGGCCTAACGGAGACACTAACACGGAATTCAAAAATCGCCGTTTTGCCGATCGGCTACTGGCATGGCTATCCCCGCTCGCTCTCAAGTAAGGGACAAATCTTGGTGCGGGGTAAGCGCTGCAAGGTTTTGGGCCGAATCGCCATGGACATGACGGTAATCGATATCACGGATGTTCCCACTGCCAAAGTCGGCGATATTGCTACGATTATTGGCAAGGATGGCGATGATGAAATATCAGCCATAGAAATATCTGGGATCTCTGGTGTCTACCACTATGAATTTCTCACTCGCCTCAATCCATTAATTAAAAAATTCTATCTTAACTAAAAAAGGCCGGTGGTTCCGGCCAAACGGTTCTCGGGCAACAGGGCAACAATCCAATCAGCGAGCCTGCATCCTAGCAAGCTCGGCCGCACCGGCGGCAATCTGCGCCTCAAGCTTCGGCTTGAGCGCCGGATCGCACTCCGCAAGCATCTTGTCATAAAGATCAGGACAATGCCAGCCAAAGATCGTCATCCCTGATACGGCGATAAGACGATAGAGCGCAAGCCTCATTGGCAGGATGTTCGTATTTCCTGTATTCAATAGTTTAGGGAAATTAGCCAGATAATTGGAGCAGATTGGATTAAAATCGCCCGCGCGTATCCTGGATAACAATTCTACGGCCCGATCAACTTGGCCGATGTAGAACTGACGCTGAGAAAGTAAATCGTGTGATTTCTCCCTGCGCATAGCGTCAAGATAAGAGAAATACAAACCAGCGTATTCCTGGGCTGCTTTCTTGCGTTCATCGCCCCGTTTCGCCCTGACACTCTCGTACCACTTTAGGTCAATCTCTGCCTTGAGATTGAGCGATAGCGAATGAACACGCATTAGCATACCAAAACGCCAAGGATAGTAGCTGTAGGGCCCATAAAGAACCCGACAAAGCGCTCGTTGGGTCTCTGCTTGAGCATAAGGCAAAACTCTGACTGGTTCCTCGAGATACGTGTAGTCTGGCTCAGGACTACCAGTGCGACGCCTATATTCATCTCCCCAGATCAAACAGTAGAAGTCAGCGGCCAACTCGCACAACTCAGGCTCAAGACACTTGTATTCGATCCCTCGCACCACCCGACTGAATCGTTCGGGCCACCAGACCACATCGGAGAGCAATTCCGAATCGCCGGCGAGAGCAAGGAAGAGCAAGCGAGCCCTGACGTGCACAGAAAGACGTGTATTGAACAGAGAGTCAGGAATCCAGGCAGTTCTCTGCAACTGCAATTCCCCAACATCTGCCTGCCACTTCTCGGGATCATAATAAAGAACTGGATGTGCGTCAAAGAATCCTTTCAATATCTCCTCAGCTGTCCGCTGCCTAGGTATTACCTTTTCAACTCCGGCCAAAGGACTTTTCCCTCGGCGCAACCAACGTTGCAACAGTCTCATTCTCTCCTCCATCTGCCCGCTAGGGCCGTCGACATAATACCACACTGCCTGATATTTTCAAGTCCCTGATTTAATTTTACTATTTCTGCTGGTGCGATCCACCCAGAGATTTTTGCGTCTCCGCTAACAAGATTTTGTTTGCCTTAAATACTAATAAGGAATAACATTGGACTAGAAGTAACAAAGGAGAACAATGGGTCAAGAAGATGAGAAGAAAAATGAACCGGGGATCATTCCCGCGCCACCAACTCCTACAGATGCGAGCAACGCTGCAGAGCAGTCAGATACGGCCCAAGCAGAGATGCAGCAAGTCGCCGCTCCGCCTATTAGTCCAACCGGCGCCCCTGCCCCAGCTGACCGCCAATACGCGGGATTCTGGATCCGCTTTCTTGCACTCATTATTGATGGGATAATTTTGGGCATTGCCTTCATCCCGATTTTTGCCGTTTTGTCCGTCTTGAACATCGGCTCCTCACCGAGCATGTACTCTGTTGATCCAGATTCCGGCGCCGGCTCAGCCTTCTCTCTGCCCAATCTGATTAAAACAGTCCTTGGCTGGATCTACTATGTTGTACTAAACGTTAAATTCGGCGGTAGTCTAGGCAAGATGGCATTAGGACTAAAGGTTATCGACGAGGCTGGTAACAGTGTCACTTACGCCACCGCTGCTATCAGAGAGATCGTCGGCAAAATTATCTCCGCAATGGCCATTATGCTTGGTTACCTCTGGGTTGCCTTCGATCCCAAAAAACAGGCTTGGCATGACAAAATTGCCAAGACTTACGTCGTGCGCAAATAGTATGAAAGAGCTTAGTACTCAAAAATGGCTGGAGAAACTCCAGCCATTTTTGCTTTTACCGATCAATTATATTGGAAAGTAAGAGGCGCTTTTCAACTGAGGCAATGAGTTTTCGCGTAGAGAGAATCATATCTGGAGTGACTGAAACTGAGGTTGTGCCGGCCCGGACCATCATCTCTGTAATCTCGGGATAAACCGATGGCGCCTGACCGCAAATCGAGCAGGTTACATTGTGCTTGCGGCAAGTCTTGATAACATATTCGATCGACAGTGCCACCGACTCATCGCGCTCATCAAAGAGCTTAGCCAAAACCTGATTGTCACGATCAACGCCAAGCGTAAGTTGTGTCAGGTCATTAGAGCCGATCGAAATACCATCTATCCCAAGGGCGAGGAACTTCTCGAGAAGGATGACATTAGAAGGAATCTCACACATCATCCACAACTTAAAGTCGGGAGATTGGCGCAACCCGCTATCCTCGACCATCTTTTTGACCTGGCGCATCTCCTCAATGGTTCGGACAAAGGGGATCATCAACCAAAGATTTTTGAGATCAAAGCTATCTCTAACCTGCTTGATGGCTTCAAGCTCAAGAGCAAACATCTCTGGCTCGGCAATATAGCGAGAGGCGCCGCGATAACCAATCATTGGATTATCTTCGGCCGGCTCAAACTTTTCTCCACCCTTCAAACCCCTGTATTCGTTTGTTTTGAAATCGGTTGCTCTGTAAACTACCGGTCGGGGTGAAAACGCCTGAGCGATTGTTTTGATACCTTCAGAGAGTTTCTTAACATACTCATCGCCCCGGCCGTCTTCAACCATGGCGCGTGGATGTTCGCCTATCTCAGCAATCATAAATTCCGCCCGCAGAAGTCCGACACCGTCAACCGGAAGTTTGGCCACCTCGACTGCCAAATGGGGCTCACCTAAATTGACGTAAACCTTGGTGCCGGTAACCGGCGCTTCTTCGACATGTGCAGATCCGCTCAGACCTCCTGCCGCAGCACTTGTGGCAGCCGGTTGCACTGTTTCAATCCTACCCTTGTAGACCATACCGCCACCGCCATCAACTGAAATTATCTGGCCGTTCTTTAGCACACTAGTCGCCGTGCCAGTTCCAACTACACATGGAATACCAAGCTCTCTAGAAACAATAGCCGCATGGCAGGTCCGCCCCCCGGTATCAGTTACGATCGCTGCTGCGCGACGCATTGCCGGAACAAAATCAGGAGTTGTCATTTCTGTTACCAGGACATCACCCTCGGAAATTTTATCGATCTCGGTTGGCTTGTGAATGATTTTAACTGGACCTGACGCCATACCCATTGAAGCAGCCGCACCTCTCAGCATTACTTCGGCTTGCGAAGAGGGAATACCAGGGGACTCTTTTGTGGCTGCAGTGCTCTCCTGATTCCTCTCAACCTTTGCCTTGCCCAGGGTTGTTATTGGCCTCGATTGAACAAAATAAATCTTACCCTTCTCAATTGCCCATTCTGTATCTTGAGGTTTATCGTAGTGCTTTTCGATCAATAGGCCGACCTTCGCCAATTCGGTAATCTCATCGTCAGTCAGTTTCTGGCTCTCCTGCAGCTTGGCAGGAATATTGACGTGTTTGTCTCCACCTTTGAAATTTTGGACGATCTGCCAAGTTTGCTTGTGTATTTCCTTGTTCACTATCTTTAAGTCGTTTTTATCCACCAGATAGCGATCGGGAGTAACAGATCCCGAAACAATGGCCTCGCCAAGTCCAAACCCAGCCTCAATAACAATATGGCTCGCATTTTCAGTGACAGGATCAACGGTGAAGAGGATGCCCGACTTCTCGGATTCGATCATATTTTGCACAGGCACAGATATGCCCACCTTCATATGATCGAAGTTGTTAATAGCACGGTAGTAAATTGCTCTTGCCTCGAACAGCGAGGCATAACACTTTTTAACCGCGGCAACGACTTCTTCTTTCCCTTTAATATTGAGATAGGTCGCCTGCTGCCCAGCGAAAGAAGCGTCGGGTAAATCTTCAGCGGTCGCAGACGATCGGACAGCCACGGCCAGTCCGCCCAATCGGTGATAGGCCTCAGTGATAGACGACGCCAGATCTTTGGGTATATCTGCGTCCATAATTTGTTTTTTGATATCTCTCGAAATCTTGTTCAGAGCTTTTGTGTCTTCCGGCTTAATCTTGCTCAGGCTTTTTTCGATTGCCTTCTTCAACCCTGACCGCTCAAGAAAATAGTAATACGCCTGTGCGGTAACACAAAAACCATTCGGAACAGGTATGCCCGCCTTCACGAGTTCGCCCAAATTCGCGCCCTTGCCCCCGGCCTTATCGATATCGTTTCGATTTATCTCCGAAAACCAAAGAACATGGGGTACCTTCTTGCCTAATTTCATCGCACTCCCTCCATAATATCCAAGTTACACAGCTCATAAGCAGGTAGGCCAGTAAGCATGTAAGCTAACCCGCAACCTATATCGATAGCTGCTTCATTATTCATTAACCTATCAGCCTGTATGTTTACTCGCCTACTTGCTTACCAGCTTACTTGCTCCCTAAAACTTCATCCAAAACACTCTTTGTGATATCCCAACCAAAGCCTCTGGAGGTCAAATATCGTCCGAGCTTCTCGAAGGCTTCTGCTGGATCAATCTTTTTTCGTTCCATCCATTTGCTGGCTGCTTCCCTCGCCAGCCCTCTTTCAGTAGAAGCTGATAGACTGGAAAGAGCTTCATCCACCAGGTCGTCGGCAACATGCAGCTTCTTCAGCCGCATCCTCAAGCTAAATTTGCCCTGTGGTTTAAAGGCTAGCTGATTTTTGATATATTGGGCAACAAATTTCTTGTCATCAAGAAAACTGCGCTCATTTAACCATGAAACAACAGACTCTATCTCGTCGTCGCAAAAACCTTTTTGGCGCATCTTGGCACGTATCTCGCCCGTCGACCGATCTCTGATTTTGATCAATCGAAGAGCGTACTCTTTTGGTTTGTTGTTTGTGTTCTCCATCTTAACGCTTGGCCTATCTTGACGTGGCCAGAGCAAAGAGAAAAATCATCAAACCAAAGATCATAAAAAGTGCGCCCATGACTGCTATAACTATAACTGTCGGCGACACGCCATCCCCAGCGCTACCCATGTCGGCGTTCACAAAACCACGCAATGCAACAGTCAAGAGTCCTGCGCCAACGACAAAGGTTGTAACACTATAGCGAATCTTATGCTGTCGGTTCTTCATCCTTCCCTCCCTGATGAACTGCATTCAATATTTCTTCCCTCAATTGCGTAATGACTTCTGGATTGTTTGCCAGGAAAACTCGCGCACTGTCCTTGCCCTGGCCAAGTTTTTCTCCCTTGTATGACACCCATGACCCGGCACGTTCAATGACGCCGTGTCGGATACCAAGGTCAACCAATTCGCCTGTTCGGTCTATGCCTTCATTAAAGAGAATGTCAAATTCCGCTGTTTTAAAGGGCGGAGCCACCTTGTTTTTGACGACTTTAACAGCAACATGGTTTCCGATGTCATCCTCACCACGCTTGAGTGCTGCCTTCCTTCTAATATCAAGACGTACCGAAGAGTAAAATTTCAGAGCATTACCACCGGTTGTTGTTTCTGGATTACCAAACATGACGCCAATCTTCATTCTGATCTGGTTGATGAACACAAGGATAGTCTTTGACTTAGAGACAGCGCCTGTAAGCTTTCGAAGTGCTTGGCTCATCAATCTGGCCTGGACACCCATCATTGCCTCGCCCATCTCACCCTCGATCTCAGCGCGGGGAACAAGTGCAGCCACAGAGTCAATAACAATGATATCGAGCGCATTAGAGCGAACTAGTGTTTCGGTAATCTCTAGAGCTTGCTCACCTGTGTCCGGCTGAGAAATAAGTAGATTGTTTAGATCAACTCCAAGCTTGCCCGCGTACTCCGGGTCAAAGGCGTGTTCTGCATCGATGAACGCTGCATTGCCGCCTAGCTTTTGAGCTTCAGCAACAGCACTCAGTGCGAGGGTTGTTTTACCAGAAGACTCAGGTCCGTAAATTTCAATAACACGACCCCTTGGCAGGCCACCAACTCCCAGGGCCAGATCAAGCGAGAAGGAGCCAGTTGGAACAACATCAACTTTGAGTTTGGCACTTTCGCCCATACTCATGATTGACCCCTTGCCAAACTGCTTTTCAATCGAAGCCAAAGCAGCCCTTAATGCATCATCACGGCCTGAAACAGGTTTGTCCTCAATCGCCTCTTCTGATCCCTCCTGAATTGCGCTCCGTTTGGACATAAAACTCCTTTTTAAAGTAGAGAGTAGAGGGCAGAAGGCGGAGAGGACACAAATCATCAGCTTGAGTTTGTGCTCCCTTTCTACCTTCTACTTTCTACCTTCTACTACTTGATACTCTGATCACTCGAAATTGAGGCGGTCTGAGGACGGTATTCGACTGTGTAGACGCGCGAACTTTCCTTCTTGGCCTTGTTGACAGCCCGAACATTGATGACATTGACACCTCGATGAAGTCGCAGATTTAGGCTGAATCGACCATCGCTCGTAACAGGAACGCTCTCGTCATTCACCAGCACAACGGCATCACTGTTAGTAATTCCGGTGATATCCAAACTGTCGTCAGGTATAACAGTGTTGTCTTTTGGCGTAACAATTTTGAGATCAGGGGTTCCGGCAAAACCAGCAACCTGATAGACGATATAGGAAAACATCGAGACAACAAATAGACAGAGGGCAGAGTAAGCCAGCAACCGCGGCGTGATAAGCACCCTCGCCTCCCTGATCGTTTTGCTGTACGACAATCCACCCGAATGATGCTTGCCATAAACCGACAGTTCTCGCTCAAAACAACGCAACACCTGAGACAGGTCTTGCTCTAAATAGCGAGCATAGGCAAGAACGAATCCTCGCGCGTATACAGCCTGGGGTAAAATCCGCCAGTTTCCACTCTCAAGAGCAGCCAAATACTTTGCCCGGACCTTTGTTGCGCTCTCTGCTTCGAGAAGAGAGACGCCCTTTTCAAGTCTTCTGGACTTAAGGCGCTCAGCAAGAGTAGCTTCGTGGCTAATTTTTTTCTTGGAAAAACCACTTATCATTACTAAAATTATTCTAAACCAAGCTAGTTAATTTGTCCAATCTGGCAGAGAACAGCGAGTATTGAGTAGAGTGAAAACAGCAGAGCAAGAGCCAGGAACACGTCGAGGGTTACGCCATGTTTTTACTCCCTGCTTTCCCTGTTCTGTCTCTGACTTTTTAGAAAAGATTACGCTCGTCATTACCACCGTAATCGTCATTACTGCCACCTTGCTCCGAACGAAACATTCCAGAATCATTGCCAGCAACCAAAATATCTCTCGGTTTGGCTCCATCGGCCGGTCCGATAACACCGGCCTCCTCGAGAAGATCGAGCAAACGCGCTGCCCTGGCATAACCAACTCTCAAACGCCGCTGCAGCAGAGAGGCTGAGGCTTTTCCTGCCCGAACAACCGTTTCAACTGCTTCGTCATACAAATCATCTTCGCCCGAAGATTCTCCCCCAACCACACCGGATGTTCGGGCAGCACGAAAATTCATAATCGACTCATCATATTGAGCAGGGCTCTTGCCCTTCAGGAATTCATTAACAGACTCAATTTCTTGATCGGAGACAAAACAGCCCTGAATGCGACGCGGCTTATCGACACCGTTACCGACAAAGAGCATGTCTCCTCGGCCAAGCAACTTCTCTGCACCAGACATATCCAAGATCGTCCTTGAGTCGACTTGGGAGGCTGTAGCAAAGGCGACACGGCACGGGATATTCGCCTTGATCAGACCTGTTAGAACATCAACAGACGGACGCTGTGTTGCCACAATAAGGTGAATGCCCGTCGCTCTAGCCATCTGGGCCAATCGGACGATCGAGCCCTCAACCTCTTTGGCTGAGGTTGCCATCAAGTCAGCCAATTCATCAATTACGATAACGATGTACGGCATCTTGCCACCTTCGCCAGGAGCAGCATTGTAAGCAGTAATATTGCGCTTACCAAGCTTGGCAAATAGCTCATAACGGCGTTCCATCTCATAGACTGCCCACTTAAGGGTAGAAACTGTTTTGTCGACTTCAGTCACAACTGGCGTAAGAAGGTGGGGAATGCCGTTAAAGCCGGTCAGCTCGACGCGCTTAGGGTCAACCAATATCAGACGAAGATCTGCCGGAGAATTATTGTAAAGAAGCGTGATAATAACGGCGTTGATACAGATAGATTTGCCAGAACCAGTCGCACCGGCAATAAGCATGTGCGGCATCTTCTCCAGATCGATCGCAACTGGCTCACCTGCAACATCGCGCCCCATCGCTAGCGCAAGTTTGCTTTTTACCGCGTGAATCTCCTTAGACACCAAAACTTCCCGCAAGGTTACCTTGGCAGGGATCTTGTTAGGGATCTCCAGACCGACTAGATTTTTACCCGGAATCGGAGCCTCTACGCGCAGGCTCTGAGCGGACAAAGCTAACGCAAGATCATTTTGCCGAGCTACAATTTGGTTTAGCTTTACACCCTCACTGGGCTTCAACGTATATTGAGTAACGGTCGGGCCGATATTTACATCTCCCAGCGTAACCTCAATATTGAAATTCTTGAGCGTCTTTTGAATTATCTCAGCATTCTTATTTATATTGCCAGAACTGGCGACCTCGTCGCTATCCTTCAAGATATCAACGGGCGGATACTCCCAAGCGGTATCCTTCTTTAATGATGCAGATAAATTCATTGGAGCGGCTTCGATCACTGGAGCAGCATTGTGGCCATCCCTGGTTTTCTTGATCGTGCCAAGACGACGACGAACTGATTCGAAAACTGAAACCTTCGTTGACCCAGTATTAACATTGACTTTGCCACTCTTGGCATCATTTTCCTCCTCATCATCCCCGGATGAGAGCCAAGGCAAAGAGTAATGCGTAATCATTAGGATAGAGATGAATGTCAGAGCAACGGAGACCAAAAAAGTCGGGAACAGACCAATGCCCTGGCGCAACGGAGTCGAGACCAAGTAGCCAACATATCCGCCGCCTCGGCTTGTCTGTACTGCCTCCAGCGCCTCTTCTTCAGGAATGAAAAGATGGATAAAAACCATGACGGAGATCAAAAACAGGCCGATGCCGATAAATCGTGAGATCTTGTATCCGCTCTTGGGCGGAACAAGCAGGATAGCCCCCAGATAAAGGATGGAAACGGCGAACAAAAAAGCGCCTACAGTTCCAAATAGTCGCTTACTAACAAGAACGAAAGCAGCTCCGACCTGTCCGGCCGAACCGAAAAATCCCATCAGGACAATCGTAGCCACAATTATGATAAACAGTGCAAAAATTATGCGCCAAACTTCTCCGGGAAGACCAAGCGACCAATCGAAGACAAAATCGCCCCATTCGTTTTCCTTCTGATACCACTTCGGCTTTTTTTGCTTGTGCTTGGGGTATTTTCTTTTTCGACCCACTGCGCCCTCCCATTTATGAATGCCCATAACAAAATTGCTTTTTCTCCAATCTATTATATAGCAAATTGACTCAAATCTCAAAACAAAATGCTCAACGAAGCCACGAAGTGAATACCGCCGGCTCACGCCGGCGGTATTCACCGCTCTCAATAGTGGCTACGCCACCTCCGCCCAACTACACCCGTTGTCATCCTGAGTGGAACGAAGGATCTAGGTCGCCGCGGCGACCGCATGCGGCTTGCGCCTAGATTCTTCGCCTTCGGCTCGGAATGACTTAAAAAATAGGATCGAATTTCTGGGTTCATGGCCCAACGGCTTGTGCCTAGATTCGAATTATGTTATAAGTATGCCAGTGTCGAAGGGAGAAGCGTGGATGCAAAGAAAACCGGAAGGACACCCTCGCAACGAGGGTACGCCGAATCTTGTTGAGTTCCTCAACGCTCAACGTTATGTTAACGGCATTATGACCGGCGTCCACAACAGACGCTTGAATCAATGGCAGCATCACATCAACCCGGACCGGGCAGATGCCTTGTGCCAGGCGCTCAATGTTGGACCAATCGTCCTTACGCGATTGATGGCCGAATATAGCCAGAGCAGAGGGCTTCTGGCTGATGCCATGGAGTTTAAGTCCGGCCTCTTGGCTCATGACCGCCGCACAACTCAGGCACGATTCATGACCATGCCTAAAGGGGCTACTGGTTGGCATGATGCCAATGCGCAACTCGACGATTATCTGGAAGCACTTCACGAGCTTGAATTGATCGACCTTGAGCACTCGTTGTGGAATATCGAAGTCCCCGATCTGAATGCGATCAATATTTACCATCCGCTCCGTCGCAACGGACCCAATTTCCCGCCTGTTCTATGGGACAGGAAAGGGCCAAGGCCAGAACTCGAGTCGGCACGCTTGATTGACCTCCTCGATCTCATCCTGGACGCAGCCTGCGTCGCCGTGATGAAGGGTTGGAAAAGACGCTATGGCAGCGATAAGCGCAATTTTCTACCCTTCCCGCACAACCATACGACCGGATGGACATCGCTTTGGATTAATAGCGACGAGGATGCTGCCAAAGACAAGGCTATCCTTCATGTGATGACTTCCCCTTGCTTCCAAGACGATCCTTGTATCATTCGTCTGATGAAGGGCGGAGCGAATCATCCCGCTGCCATTCCGTTCCTCGGATCTGGCGCGACTGACGACACCGCGGATTAATACTTCTTATACGAGAGAAGGTGTCGCTTCGTTTGCGGCGCGCAGTCATAAATCTATCTTACATTCCGCCAGCGGGCCTCGCCCGCTTTTTTGTTCGATGGAAATTGAATTTTGAAATGTACTGTGGTATAAGTAGTCTCAATCGCGATGAAAGGACGAGCATCGATGCAAGCAGTGATCATGGCGATCAGCCTGAGCCGTTCAATTTGCGACAGACTTGGTACCCCTTTTCTTTCCGACGACGAGACAGACAAGATCAACACCTTGGATCAACTTGTCGCAGCACTCAATGAGCTAATGCGGCGAGAAGAACATCTGCTGCAACATCCTCTTGATGCCGGTCAATTGACCTGGCGTTACTCGCGGCCGACCAGGGGACGCGAAGTCTTGGGTCCAACTTTCGACCTCGATATGACCGAGGCAGCACACTACGCCAGTATCTATTACCTGCCCAACCGGTATGTCGTCGGCGTACTACTGGCCCCAGACAGTTGGCAGGGCCCCATCTGGCTGCGCATTCTCTACAATCTTCAGAAGGAGCAGCTCGACGACCACATCCATTATGATAGCCGCTATAACGACCTGGGCCCGGCCCAAAGAAGCATGCTTCGTCTCTTTCTCGGGCTTTACCCAAAGCTTTCTCATTTGTTCGAAATAAGCACAATCCAGATGCTAGCCGTTTGACCACTCAGGCGTAACAACATCACTCCATCCCGCGGGCTTCGCCCGCTTTTTTGTACACAAAAAGCCCCTTGTCTGCTTCTGCAAACTTGGGGCTTTCTTCTGCCTTAGCGCCTTACTGCTCTATTGCCTACTGCCTTGCTTTTAAACTTCAATAACTACCGGTATGACCATAGGTCTTCGTTCGGTCTCGCTGTAGAGAAACTCCCCGATTTCATCGCGAAGTTTCTGCTTGACCAACCCCCAATCAGCCTTGGGCTGGACTTCACCCGGAACAGGAGAATGCTTCGCAAAGATTTTTTTGATCTCAGCACGAGCATTATGCACCAACTCTTCATTCTCGCGCATATAGATAAAGCCACGAGAAATGATATCTGGAGAAGTCACAACCTCACCGGAATCATGATCAACGGTAACGATGATAACGAAGATACCGTCCTGAGCCATTGCCTTGCGATCACGTAGAACAATGTTGCCAACGTCACCAACGCCTAAGCCGTCAACAAGGACGTATGAGGCTGGAACACGCTTGTTCGTCACCTCGCCCTTGCCGCTAGAAAACTCAATAACCTGGCCGTCATCGCAAACAAGACAATGCTGTTCGTCGACGATACCCATATCCTGAGCAATCTGACTATGAAGCATGAGTCTGTGACGTTCGCCGTGAATCGGAATAAAATACTTGGGTTTGACTAATGCCAACATTAACTTTAGATCTTCTTGATTGGCGTGGCCAGATGTATGTACGTCCATCAACTTCTGATAAACAACCTTGGCGCCCTCGCGGTAAAGATTATCCATCAACCCGGAGACGCTTCGTTCATTTCCAGGGATAGGTGACGAAGAGAGAATAACAAGATCACCATGCTTGATTTTGATCTGACGGTGCTCGCCAGCAGCGATTCGTGTTAGGGCAGCTTTATCCTCACCCTGCGAACCAGTACAGACGATTACCACCTGGTCATCACGATATCGGTTCAAATCTTTGACATCAATAATAGTGTCCGACGGGACAATAAGCGCTTCGAGTGAAATCGCAATCTCTGCAGTCGTGGTCATACTTCTGCCAACAAAACAAACCTTGCGGTGATTTTTCTTGGCCACATTAAGAACTTGCTGAATGCGTGATATCAGAGTCGAAAAAGTCGAAACGATCACACGACCGTGCGCGAACTCGATCAACTTGTGCAAAGAATCTTCAATTTCTTTCTCAGAGATTGAAACACCGGGCTTCTCAACGTTAGTTGATTCAGAAAACAAGACCAATGGTTTTTGCGCTCCCAGCATTGCCAGAGCAGAAAAATCAGCTGGACGGCCATCTGCTGGAGTGTGGTCGAATTTCCAGTCGGTAGCGTAAACAATCAAGCCCTCAGGTGTTTCGATGGCAAAGCCCATCGCCTGCGGAATACTGTGAGTTAAATGAAATGTCGAAACACGGAAGGCCCCAAGCTGCAATACGTCCTCTCCGACCTTGAGTGTCTGCATCCGGGCATTCATGATACCAACTTCCTCGAGCTTGCTTTTGATCAAGCCGAGAGAAAGCGGTGCAGAGTAGATAATCGGGGATCCGATTCGCTCATAGACATACGGGATTCCACCGATGTGATCGAGGTGCCCGTGTGTTACAAGTAAGCCTCGAATTTTGTGCTTGTTTTGCTCCAAATAAGTCACATCAGGAATAATATAATCGATACCAGGCATTGTTTCGTCAGGAAACATGAAGCCCATATCTATGACAAGTATATCGTTCTTATACTCAATAACCGTGGTATTCTTACCACCAGTCTCCTCAACGCCGCCGAGCGGGATGATTCGCAATTTTGGCTCAAAAAAACTTTTCGCCTTGTCTGGCGTAACTGTCTGAGCGGTATAGCGAGGCTCTCTGTCCTCGGTTTTTGGACGTCTTTCGATGGCATCCACTTTGCCCCTGGCGTCGTGTCGGGGTGCATCAGTGCGGACTCTGCTGCCTCTTTTGGCAGCTGGATCATTTCGCTGCACTGAGTAAGATTTACTTCGAGAATCGGCCGACGGCCTCCTGGGGCTTGATGTCTGACTTGATTCCTTAGTTCTCGTATCCATAACTTATCCTTTCTTCCAGTTAGTCCCTCGTGGCCCCGGTTTAATGGGACGAAGGGGGCCTGTCACTGTAACAGAAAAACTGGTTAGAGTTCAATTCTTTAGTTCTAATAATATATCTGCAGACGATAAAAATAGATAATAACTGCTTACGCCCTATGATTTTTGAGAATGCTATAGTTCACCCTTGGGAACCCCTACAATAAATCGAGTTCTATTTTGCTACTGCAAATTTAATTAAAGGATATCAGAAAGAAACAAGAATGTCAAGAAGAGTGGAAAGTAGAAAGGCAGCAACAAGAACAAACTGCCCCCCCCCTCCATCTTCTACTTTCTTCCCTCTACTTTTTCAGCGTCAAGCTAATTCTGCCCTTGACTGGGTCGACTTCGACGACCTTAGCAGTAACAACTTCACCGATCTTTAGTACATCTGACACCTTCTCAATTCTCTTTTCGGAGATTTGAGAGATATGAATCATTCCATCCACTCGTGGCGTGATGCGCATGATGGCACCGATTTCTTTGCCGGACATTCTATCTTTTTTGATTTCGATAATTTCGCCCGTAATCGTCTCTCCGGGAATAATTTCGCGCATCATGGACTTGATGATTGAAATTGCTTTCTCGCCCATGGCTGGATCAGTTGACGAGACCATGACAGTACCGTCGTCTTCTATGTCGATCGATGTAATCTCTTTGCCGCCAGCTTCGTCGACAATTTTCTTAATTGTCTTACCGCCTGGCCCGATCAACTCGCCGATTTTATCTGGGTTAATCTTGATTGCTTCGATTCTTGGCGCATATTTAGAGAGCTCTTTTCGTGGTTCCGGAATAACCTTAAGAATGGCCTCTAGGATTTCAAGCCGGCCCTTCTTGGCCTGGGCGAATGTATCCTTGACAATATCCATGGTCAAACCTGAAATCTTCGTGTCCATCTGGACAGCGGTCACGCCATCGGCAGTACCGGCTACCTTGAAATCCATGTCGCCGGCAAAGTCCTCAAGACCCTGAAGATCGGACAGGATTTTATATTCAGAAGCATCTTCGTTGGCAACCAAGCCCATGGCAATACCCGTAACCGGCTTCTCAATTTGAATGCCGGCATCCATCAGAGCCAGAGTCGAACCGCAAGTAGCTGCCATTGAGCTAGAACCATTTGAACTCAAAATTTCTGAGACGAGTCTGATCGTATAGGGAAAATCTTCCTGATTTGGGATAACCGGCTTCAGTGCCTTCTCGGCTAGGTAACCATGACCGATTTCGCGCCGACCAGCACCTCTCAGGGGCTTGACCTCGCCGGTTGAATATGGCGGGAAATTATAGTGATGCATAAAACGCTTGGTTGACTCTCCCTCCATAGTGTCGATCAACTGTTCCATCCCCGGCGATGCCAAGGTGGCCACAGTTAGAGCCTGGGTTTGACCGCGAGTAAAAAGAGCTGATCCGTGAGCTCGAGGCAAAAAGCCGACCTCAACTGAAATGGGACGAATCTCCTCAACCTTGCGACCGTCAGGACGGACACCATCTTCAAGAATCCTCTTTCTTACTTCTTTTTCAACGATCTTGGCAAAGGCACCCTTGATCTCTGATTGTTTGTATGTGCCCTCGAGAGATTCCATAACTTCGGACTCGTAGGAAGCGAGTTTTGACTCTCTGTCAGCCTTATCCATTGCCTGAAGTGCCTCCTTGATCTTACCGCTGGCGATAGCCGAAACATCGACATGAAGCGCAGAAACCTCATCGGATTCAGCCGCAACTTCACGGGCATGATCCTCGGCAATTTTGTGTTGAATTTCAATAATTGGCTTAGCGAGCTTGATCGCCTGCTCGATAGCCTCGTAGATAATCTCTTCTGAAACCTCTTTTGATTCAGCTTCGAGCATCATGACCCGGTCCTTCGTCATGGCAACAGAGAGATTAAGCACAGACTGTTCAATCTCTTCTTCGGATGGGTTATAAATAAGCTTGCCGTCAATCATGCCGACCTGCAAAGCTGCAATTGGCCCCTTGAATGGAGCGCTAGTCTGCATGAGAGCAGCAGAAGCCGCAACAATTGACATCATGTCGGGATCGACAGTGCCATCATAAGACAATACGGTGATAATGATTTGAATGTCATTACGGAAACTCTTAGGGAACAATGGGCGTATTGGGCGGTCTATCTTTCTGGCAGCTAATACAGCAGCATCAGACGGCCGGCCTTCACGTTTAATAAAACGGCTGCCCGAAATCTTGCCGGCAGCATAAAAACGTTCCTCAAAATCAACCATAAGAGGGAAGAAATCGACACCCTCTCTCGGTTCCTTGCCAACCACAACCGTAGCCAGAATAACCGTATCGTTGCAAGTGGCAACAATCGAGCCGTCAGCAAACTCTGCCAACTTGCCGGTCTCAAGATGCAATTTCTTGCCGGCAAAGTCGACTTCATACTTTTTGATATCGAATTCTCGCTCTTTTATCATATTCTTGTCAGCAATTAAGCTATTAAGCTGCTAAGCCCCACTAAGGGGCCCCTGGTGGGGCAAGTAAGCAATCCTTCCCTGGCCGTACTTACCTGCTTACATGCCTAAAAGCTTATCCGCTCCTTGTGTTAGTTATTTCCTTAAGCCTAGATCGGAGATCAATTTTGTGTATCCCTCTTCGCTTGTTTTCTTGAGATAGTTCAAGAGTCTGCGACGCTTACCAACCATCATGAGTAAACCTCTTCGGGAATCAAAATCTTTTTTGTGTTCCTTCAGGTGCTTTGTTAGATCAGAAACTTTTTTTGTAAGAATAGCGATTTGCACTTCAGTTGAGCCCGTGTCTCCCTCATGTCCCTGGTACTTCTTGATTAGATCAACCTTCTCCCCCTTAACTTTCTTTGCATCCTCCGTTGCTTTCCTTGCCATTACACATCCTTTCGGCCAGCAAGCCAAGAGATACCTAGTTCGTAAAGTTTATAAGGTTTATAAAGTAATATTCCATCGAAATTTAAGAACTTTATGAGCTTTATGAACTTTTCACTTTATGAACTGGTTTCCTGAAACTGGTCTCTAAATTAATTAGTTCGTAGCATGGCTACGTTGAAATAATACAACATTCGCCTCAAAAAAACAAGAGGTGTTCAAAGCATTAGTAACAGCGAAATATTGGCTGCCAAGAGTTCAACAAAGCGGTCGATAGTGTCTACTCCACCTTCATGATCGGTGCAGTGCCATCCGGTGGTCGAACTTGAGAGCTCTTGTTGCGCTCTTTATAAAATTCCCGAATACGCTGAATTATCATATTCGAGCTCTCTAATAATGTCGTGCGGTTAACCTGAAAAGCTGCCGCCATTGGGTGGCCGCCGCCATCAAATACTTTTGCTATCTCCAAAACATCAGTCGAGGAGTCGACCGACCGGAGAGAACCATAAACGTCGCCATTTCTTTCTGTGAGCAGAAGCGCAAAATCAACTCCAGAAGCGGTCTTTAGAAGTTCATCAATAACACCACTGGACTCACTTTCAGTCGCACCCACCTCCAGATAGTCCTTTTTGTAGAGCTCGGACCAAACAAAATGATTTTCCTTCTCGTCGTGGAGATTGGACAGTGCCCGGCCCCAAAGCCGCAAGGTTGAAAGAGGCTTGGTCTTGTATACATTCTTAATAATATCTTGCTGGTGTGCCCCAGCCGCAACCAATTGGGCTGCAACTGTCAGGGATTTGGGTGTCGTGTTCGCGTTCTGGAAGGAGTTTGTATCGGCGATAATTCCAGTCAACAACGCTGTTGCAATCTGTTCATCAATAAACTTGGGATCTCCTGCCAAAGCCTCCAAAACTGAGACCAATATCTCCGAAGTCGAGGTAGCTGTAATATCAACCAGATTAATCTTGCCATAGTGGCTATTGGCAGAATGGTGGTCAATATTCACTACTGGTAACTCATAAAAGGCCTCGGCATTCTTCTCGTAAATCGAACCCAATCGCTCCAGGTCAGTCGCATCAAGGACAATAATTGCTTCATATTGAAAATTTCCCGAGGGGAAGCTGACCATGCCTTGATCAAACTGACCGTTCTCGGGCGTGATAATGATATCGATAAAATTGTCTCGCGTCTTATACAGAAGCTTGTCGGCTTTTATCTTGGAGGTATCGACAGAAATGACAAAATCGCGCGACCCGTTGAACTCCTGCTTGATTACACCGACATCAGAGAGATAACTAAAAATTGTTGGCGCGGCATCGTTACAGATAGCCATCGCCTCTTTGTTGAGTTTTTTTAAAGAAAGGAAAAGTGCCAGAAGGCTACCGACGGCGTCACCGTCAGGGCTCTTGTGGGTATAGAGAAGAAATTTTTGCTTACTGCGCAAAATATTAACGACTTGTTGTTTCGGCGTTAATTCCATCATGCTCAATCCTTTATCATTCAAAGTACTTCAATATAGCTAAGGCGAGCCTGGTTGTCAAATAACGACAATTTTTCTCTTGCTGTGACTGTATTATTGGCCAAGCAGCGTCTTGACGTTAGCGACGATTGGGTGTAGAATTACGCACGTAAATTGCCCTCGCTGTCTACGCACACAGAGTAGTCCAGCAGAGTGCAGTTTTGGAGGAAACAAAATGCTGAGAAGACGTCCATGGGACTGGGACGGCTTGATCCGGTCCGAAGACAACAAGGCTTGGAAAGAGTGGGTTGATGCAATTCACCCCGAGCCGAGAGATTTGCAAACATTGCTCAACACCCCGTCAATACGACCGGGCTTTAAGGCACGAGCGCTAAGCGTTGCCCTTGCCCCAACGACAAAGGACATACCTGTTTATTGGCACGAGCGCAGAGTAGCCGGTCTTCATCCCGTCTCGAGTGCGCTTAACATCAGGGGAGTTGATCATGCCGTTGTGGCAACATTGATTAAGGCAGTCAACAACATGTCGAAGGGCAAAGCCACCCTGGACGACGATACTGCGGGCATTCATCAAGGTTATGTGCTGCAGGCTCTCAAGTACCTTCCGGTTGACCATGCAGCCGCTCAGGCAGCATTTGGCATGTTCTGTCTGAGAGAAATCTCCTGTTTCTACAATATGGATGACGCCAGCGGTTATCGGCCGTTCAGGCACCTTCTCTTTGACACAGACATTCCGCACAAATGGAAAATCAGTGCCGATGTCAAAATGCGCCAGATCATTGATGATGAAATAGCCGGCAAGCTACGACCGAGAGCTGAGCACGAGGCGGCCCTGCCTTGTTATGCTAACATTGTAATGGCAGACTCGTTTTTATGGGACAAAGTCGAACCACCTTACCCCACTGACCTATTGGCGAGTCAGATTGATTTTATCTGCCAAAGGCACGCCGGTGTCGATCGAATCATGCTTGTTGACAAAAGCATCATCTCCCTCATAACGTGTTTGAAGGACCCGAACTATCTGCAAACGTGCCGCGCTTTCGTCAATTTCGTGCTTGAGAAAAACTTCTTCTCACCCGGGGACTCGATTGAGTACTTGTACGCCGTTCTTCACGCCTGTGGCGAACAGGAAAGGGCCAACCATGTCCTTGCTGCTCGAGATGCGCGTGACCAAGCCAGGGCAAGAGAAGAACAAGATCGGAGCTTGACGCGTTCGCGACGAGATACCGCCTGGGCAGCACTGCGAGCTTGATGTTTGGGCGTTTCGCCCATTTCCACGGCTGGCCGGAATAGGCCAGCTTTTTTTATTATAAATCGCTGCAACACAGTCTTTACTTATTTCCCATTTCCTGCTATTGTAAGGAGGTAAATTTAATCTAACTGAGGAATTCTTTCAATGCCAGTTACAAAATCAGCCAAAAAGGCCCTTCTTGTTTCGATTCGCCGCAAAGAAGAAAACGATCAAGTCCGAGCCAAGGTCAAAAGTGCTGTCAAGAAGACAAAGATCAGCATCAAGAACTCAAGCAACGAGATTGCAAAAGATTTGTCTGCTGCTTTTCGCGAAGTCGATTTGGCCGCCAAGAAGCATGTCATGCATCCAAACAAAGCTGCTCGTATCAAATCAAGACTTGCTTTGCAGTCTGTAAAAATTGACACTGCTCCCCCAGCTCCAAAGGCAAGCAAGGCCAAGAAATAAATACATCACGACAACTCGCTCTGCTCATACACAAAAAGAGCCCCTCAACAGGGCTCTTTTTGTGATCAGAGAACTATTTTGTTTCGATTGTGCTTGTCCGCGGGAACATGATAGCCAGAGCCTTACCCACCAAGAATCTTTTTTCCACCGGCCCGAAGTAACGTGAATCATTGGAGTTGGGCCGATTATCTCCCATTAGAAAATATTGGCCAGTTCCAATCTGCCACTCTCCTTCAGGCTCAGTAATAACAGTCGCCGGAATATAGAGCTCCTTAAGCTTCGTGCCATTAATATAGACCCGGCCATCAGAGATCTTAACTTTCTCTCCCGGCATCCCGACCACTCTTTTTACATAACGCTTGTGCTCTGGATCACCCGGATACCGCACCACTGCGACTTCTCCCCGTTGAGGCAAGCCATCGCCCCGGTAAGCGCTTTTCTGCAGCAGGACCAACTCCCTATTGTGCAGATTTGGCTCCATCGACAAACCATCAACGATGAAGAAGGTAAGCCAGAACGTATTAACAACAACAATCAAGACAGATGCAAAGACCACCCAGCGCGTTAAATCCAATACGATTCCACCGCCATACAAAATTCGATTAACAAAGGTCATGTCATGCTCTCCATTAGTCATAAGACACAAGAAAAATTTCCCGCCACTCGCAGTAGATGCTCCTAAAGACTTTACTCAAATCCAGGCTCACGTAAAGCAATTAGGCTCCTGCTAACATACGAAATTATCGGAAAGAGGGAGAGACAAAAGTCCTCCAAATCCAAGCCATCTTTGTCAGTCGTATACCAACCGGGGATCGTAAAGTTATGATCATAGAATCTTCTTGCCCAAGCCGCTTCGCAATCGAAGACAATAGCGTACGGCAAATATTCCTCGAACGTTCTCCAAACATCTGGAGTATAAGGGATCGGAGCCGGGTTCGAAAGAAACTTTTTAAATGCCAGCCAATTAGTGAGCACCTCCTGGCCAAGAGGAGTACGAATTGGAATGTGAGAGGCAACAGTGATTACAAGCAGAGAGGTAACCATCATACCGAGCCAGAAAAAGGCGATAAACGGCGGATCTTTGAAAAAGAGCAAACTAAGAGCAAAGCCAGCAAGACCAACAAAGAAGGACAAGATACCAAAAAGCTTATACTTGGCATGGATACTCTGGGGATTCGTCTTGAAGTATCCTAGCCTGGTGGCTAAAATATACATTCCAGCCGAAACAACTGAGATCTTGCGACTATAGAAATGACTGTTGATTCTCTTCTCTATCTCCGCCCGGTTGGAGCTAATACTTTTATTGAAAATCTTGGACAAAAGCACTTTCTCGTACCCAAGAAGCCTCTGGTCGAATTTGTGCTTACCAAAGGCGAATCCACGCTCGCGATCGAGAATAATAATATCCCTGCGAACCGCAAGGTCGACAAGCGTAGCAGCAATCTCTCGAGGCCTAACCGTTTGATGTACGAGAACACCGACTATCGCCGGAGGAAGAGCCATGGGCAGTGCGGTAATCTCCCTATCTGGTTGGTCTATTCTCTGCTTTCTTCTTTGATAAAAAACTAACAAAATTGAAATGACTATGGTGGCAGTCGGCAGAACAACCCCCAGACCAACCCAAACATTCACGTCTATACCAGAAATATTGTTGACTAGAGTCTGCTTCAAGCTTGGCTTGACTGTTCCCTTGGGCAATTTAGCGACTATCGAAATAGTCGCCTTGCTGCCAACATCTACAACCCGATAACTAATCGTTCTGGCATCGATGACAGTTGCAGTACCAGCACCGGTCCCATGAATTGGCAAGACTTCATATTCGCTCTCGTAAGCAACTGTTTTTGGTAAACTCAGAGTTATTTCAACAAGATCATAGCTTCGGCCAGGTTCATCGACTATGGGCAAACGAACTTCATCGGCATCAGGGAGCAGATCAACCCTTTTCTTGGCAGCATGACCATCAATAAGGATAAGACCACCGTCAGTGACTGCAACCGGAATCTCCAGTTTTGCACCCTCCTGCCCAAGAAGGCCGACTGCCTCATCAGCCTTGTAGTCCGGCGCGGATAACCACCAAATAATGCCTGCAACAGCAAAAACAAGCGAGAAGAAAAGGAACTTTCGCTTGTAAAAACTAAAGTAGCCACCATTTTGCGAGCGGGTTACTATTCCCCCGAGCAAGTTCCCTCCTATACAAGACATCTAGCAAATCTGGCAATAAAGCACTAAAGCGGTAGAGCGGTATAATTTATAGTCCCTTACTGCATTACCAGCCTTGCTGCTCTACTGCTTGCTAGTCCGCTATCCTTGTGCACTTAATTCTTATCAATTATAGCAGAACTTTTACCAATAGTTGCCAATAATAAATCCAGAGCCGTCGCCGGATCAACCGCGCCTGTTTTTATGCTCAAATCCGTTCTAGCCAAAGAATGATAAATGTAGCACAGCCTTTCCGGGGCCATCAATCGCAATGAAACAAGTGCCTTCTTTACCACATAAGGATGGACAGCAGCAGATGAAGGAATCTCTCTTTCGGTCATACCTTTCTTTGATAAGTCGGAGACTATTAGGAGCGTTCGAAAGTGCGACACGATGAGAGAGAAGACTTTTATCTCGTCCTCCCCTTGAGTGGTCAGGGTTTTTAGGGCAGCAAATGCCCGCTTAATATTACCCGCGCCAAGAGCGTCAGTCAGCTCGAATACGGACAGAGTGGTCTCTGGATGCACGAGCTCATCAACGTCCTCCGACTTGATTATCAAGTTCTCCCTGGCCCGGCAGTAGAGAACAAGTTTCTGGATTTCACTGTTAAGGCGCCAAAAATCAAAGCCGAGAAATTGCTCCAACCTAGCAACTGCCCGCGGATCAATCTGTCCCCCAAGCGACTCAACCCTTCCCTTGATCCAGTGCCTGAGCGCCACCCCCTCGGGCAAAGGAAACCTTTGGCTTCGCTTAGGTTGATTTAATAGCTTATACAGAGCGCCCCGCTTATCGGGTTCGCCATCCTCGATAAAGATTACTACTACGGAGTCAGATATTTTGGGCAGTGTTTCAGAGATAAATTTTTTGAGATTCTGATCGGAAGAGTCAGCCAAAGCACCTTTGATCTCGACTAATTTCTTGTCGCTAAAAAATCCAAGGCCAAAGATCGCCTCGGAATATTGAGATTGGGTTAGCGTTGCTCCCTGAAGACGAATTAAGCTGTATTCAGTGCCAGACCCAGAGAGAAAGCGTTGTTCTATCTCTCTTACCTTCTCGTTGATCGCAAATGTATTTTGTCCGTAGAAAAAATAAAACATAATATTCAGGCGTAAGGCGAAAGTTAGCAAGGAGAAAAAATATGTGGCTCTCTTGCACCTCTCACTTGAGCCTTTCACGCTTACGCCTTCTAATGCTTCGCATCCGCCCAGTTGTCGCCCGACCCAGCCTCGACCACAAGCGGTACACAGAGATCAACAACATTCTCCATCACCTCTTTGATTTCTTTGATGGCCTCGACGACCCCATCTTCCAAAACCTCAAAAATCAACTCGTCGTGCACTGTCAGAACCATCGTCCACTTCCGTTCTCCGCCCTTAGCCCTTTTCCCTAACTCAATCATCGCAAGCTTCAAAACTTCTGCTGCGCTGCCCTGGACAGGAGCATTGACCGCCATTCTCTCCTCGGCCTCTGCGGCATTATGGTTAAACGAATTGATGTTTGAAAACTCACGACGAAAACCAAAAAGTGTCTCGGTGTAACCTTGGTCTTTGGCCTGCTTGATCATGTCTCCGCAATACTTTTTGATACCGATATGAGTCTCAAAATAGCGCCGAATATATTGAATGGCTTTGTCTCGGCTAATTCGGAGAGCCTCAGACAGTCCGTATGGGCTCATGCCGTAGAGCACGCCAAAATTTACCGTTTTAGCGATGCGCCTCTGGTCTGAGGTTACTTTATCAATTTGGGTATCAAATATCTCCGCTGCAGTCGCAGCATGGACATCGCGCCCACCCTCAAAGGCTTGGAGCATAACCGGATCCTGGGCAAGGCAAGCAACAATTCGAAGCTCGATTTGAGAATAATCGGCCGAAATAATCTTTGACCCCTCTGGCGCGATGAAGGCCTTTCTGATCTCTGCTCCCCAATCCCCCTTGATAGGGATGTTTTGCAAATTTGGGTTTGCCGAAGTCAGTCGTCCCGTCGATGTTTCCTGTCCGTAGGTCGTATGCAGCCTACCGTCCTTCCCCACCATCTCAGGCAATGGCTTGAGATAAGTCGAAAGAAGCTTGGCCAGCTCTCGATATCCCAGGAGCGGCTCGACGATTGGATGCTGATCAATTAGCTTCATGAGCTCAGAGGCGCCAGTCGACACACCGGACTTAGTTCGTTTCAAATCCTTAGTTGGAAGATTAAGTTTTTCAAACAAAATAATTGATAATTGCTGCGGCGAATTGATATTGAACTCCTCGCCGGCAAAGTGGTGAATGGCAGAAACCAATCCCTCAATTTTCCCCTCGATATTTTCCTCCAATTGGCGCAAAACATCGCAATCTATCAAAACACCGACCTTCTCCATTTCACGCAAAACAGGCTCAACTTGTTTGTTGATTTCTGCCGATGTTATCTTGGGCAGTATAACGCCCTTTTCAGTTAAGTGTTTCCACATAGATTTGAAATACTAGGCCCTAGGGTCCCAGACCCCAAATTTTAGGTTCTAGTCTTTGGAGTTTAGATTCTCGATTAAAGTTCCAATCTTAGTTGATCATCTTTCTTCCCCTGTTCTTCCGTTCTTTGGTTTTTTGGTTCTTTGGTTTCTGCCCAACCCTTCGAGAAACGCATCAGCAATGATCTGAATTCTAGCTCCTCAAAGAGCTGGCGCAACTTGTCCTTATCATACTGCCCCCAACGCGCGCCTTCAAGGTCAAACCCTATTGGCACATCGCGCCGGATAGTTGCGAGGTGCTGCGACATAAAAGCCTGATCCTTGTATTCGATGAGAAGTCTAAGAATGCGTTCCTTAATGCCAAGCTCTTTTGCCTTTACTTTTAGAATGTCATCCCTTATTCCTTCTTTATTATCCTGAACGTCGTCCCCTTTGTCATCCTGAACGTCAGTGAAGGATCTAGGCGAAGCCGCATGCGATCGCCGCGACGACCCAGATTCTTCGCGGAGTTTACCCTGAGCTTGTCGAGTGAGCTCAGAATGATGTCCAGAAAGAGATTTCTCAATTTCTTGGTATATTTTCTCCAGCGTATCAAACCTCAAAAGCAATTCAGTCGCAGTCTTAGGTCCTATTCCAGGAATTCCGGGAATGTTATCTGATGCGTCCCCCATGAGGGCCTTCAAATCGATAAAATCTTTGGGTTCAAGATTGTAGACTTCCTTGAGATGACTGGTGTCAAAAACTTCAGCCTCGCTAAAGCCATGCTTTAGCATCAAGACCCTGACATGGCCATTTAGAAGTTGGTAAACATCACGATCGCCCGAAGCAATGTACACGACTAAGTCGTCCCCTGGAACCTGACACTTTTTATTGTGGCCGTTACAAAACTCAACAATTGTTCCAATTACATCATCTGCCTCGAAGCCCTCGACGGCATAGATCGGAATGCCAAAAGCGGCAAGCATCTCGCGTACCCGAGGAATCTGATCATAGAGTTCCTGATCAGCCTTAACTCGAGTCGCTTTGTATTCCTTGTATTCGATATGACGAAAAGTCGGTGCTGCCAAATCAAAAGAAGCAGCGAGATAGTCTGGTTTGATTTCCTCAAGGATTTTGATCAGGGCCAGAGCAAAGCCATAGGTTACGTTGGTCAACTCGCCCTTCTTGTTTGAGAGGTTCTTGGGCAAGGCATGGTACGCCCGATGAACGATGGCGTTAGAGTCTATCAAAACTAATGTTTTCATTGAGGAGCATTCATTTAATTAAATTTGCAACAATCTTTACCATAGTCTCTTTCTCGCTCGGACCAGAAACAGCCACAAGCAAGGCCAGTGAAACCAGAGCACGCTGATCGATATTAACTATACCATTTTGGTTCAAATAGTACACAAAGAGCATCGAAGCAATCCGCTTGTTGCCGTCATAGAAGGGATGGTCCTTGATGACGAAATAAAGCAAGTGAGCCGCTTTCTCCTCAACGCTTTTGTAAAGATCCTCACCACCGAATGACTGATACAGATTGCCCAAAATACCGACAAATTTGTCAGGATACTCACTTCCAAAAAGCTCGCCGGCCTCCCGTTTTCCGCAGAGTTCAAGCTTTAGTTTACTAACAACTGACCAGCATTTTTCATAATCTAGCGCGAACGCCTCCTTTTTACCTTTGCCAACTTTCAGCTTATCCTCATCGTACTCATAGAGAAAAGTCAGTGACTTAGCGTATTCGCTGATAATCGCCAGCAGCTCCTTCTCCTGGCCGTCAAGCAGCTCAAATTTCGCCTTTGATTGGATTAATCTGATAGCATCCTGCAGCTCTTTCAGCGTTTCTGATTGCTCGACCAATCTTTGCTGGTTGACAACATAACCTTTAATTAAAAAGTCCCGAAGCACTCCATTAGCCCAAATACGAAACTGGGTCGCTTTCTTCGAGTTGACTCGATAGCCCACTGAAATAATCACATCTAAGCTATAAAAATTCACCGGACGATCGGAGTTTGCAATGTGCATTTTTTGCACATTACCTTTTTCTTCGACTTCGCCGGAATTAAGAATGTTGTTGATGTGGCGCGTAATCACAGTACGATCCGTGCCAAAAACACCGGCAATTTCTTTTTGCGAAAGCCAGATATTATCATCCCGTAATCTCACCTCAATCTTCGGCCTATCCTCACCAGATCGATATATGATAACTTCGCCCCGAGTTTGTTCTCTTGTTTTCATGATGCCTTCTACCTTCTACTTTCTCCCATTGTGCCGAACATATCCCAAACAGTCAAATCTTTACGATCAAAAAACCGCAACCTCTGGGTTGCGGCACAATACGAAAGGGTCAGGTATCTCACGAGTTATACCCCGCAAAACGAAGATGGCAACGATGAGTTAGCTCGCCGATAGCTTTGAGAGACTCGGCCTTAGTCAATATATCATCATAATCTTGAGGAACAGCATTATTCTCCAGCCACCGCCTGGTCCGGCGCAAAATCAGTTCCCAGGCAAGAAATGCACCGAAACTCCGATCAAAGAGAGGGTTCCCCGTCTGGGTAACTTCAACGATAACCCTGTCCCCTGGCTGCAACCATAAAGCAGGCAAGAAATCGGTCGCTTGTATGCCATCCTTCTTCGGATTAATCTCCGAAAAACCAAAGAACATGAGCTTAATCGGAGAAGTTTCACTATGATGAATACTCGCCACAGACAAGACACTGTCTCCGCGATTCACCTCAATCTTGGCCGGTCGATAGCAACCACGCCGACTCACAGTTTCATCGGGAAAGTAGTTAGCAAACTGCTTGAAGGCCGGAAGTCCATCGAGATGTATGATCATTCCGTTTGGTTGGCAATAAGCAAGTGTCATTTCCTGATCAAGATCTTCAGCCACAAACTCAAGCGGCTTGACTTGCATCAGATCCCTCCATTCCGATCTCAAGGATCATCTGTCTTATACAATATAATCACTCCCTTGTCCAGCCTTCGGCCGGCTTTTTCTTTACAAAAAAGCCGCCGGGGTACCGGCGACAGTGCAAAGAATACAATACTCAATCAAATCACCTATCAAGGACATAATCACCTTTTAGCAATATATCAGCCGCCTCAGTGCGATACCGATAGACGATCATGAGGCTCCCCAGTTCATGCCTGCTTGGATTGTTGTCCAATATTTCCCTGGCTGCCATGTCTTGCAACCATGATGGGATATTGGTAATCAAGCCGTTGGCCATGTTGCAGAGACCATATCTCGGACGCTCCCTGCTTATTAGCTCAACCAGTGCGGCCCAAGCGCGCTGACGAAGCTGCACATGTTCACACATGATCTTGACAAGATCAGTCCCTTTGTCGAAACCGCGCCGGGCCAATTCATCCCAGATCCTGTCTTGAAACTGAAAGAGGGAAAGGCGCTGTTGAAGATCTTCCGAACGCGGGTCGCGCTTGACATACTCGGGCCAGGCCCGCTCCGGCAGGTCTTCTATACCCTCAATCAACACTCGGCCAAAAGCGAAAGAAGATGGCCTAGATTCGTCACAATGAGCGATAAACTTAACCCACGCTTCTTCACGTAAAGACGGGTTTCGTTGCGCATAGCGCCAGATCGCATTTAGATCAACAACATCTCTGGCACCCTCATGCAACAGCGCCGCCAAAGCCTCTTCGCGAAGATCCAGAACATTCTCAATAACCTTGACGTAACGCCTATGGCCATGTTGAGTCGCCATGTCAAGAATCTTCCTGCCAGCTAGACGAGAAAGAGCGGGGTCAGCCACGATATCAAAGATGCAATCCAAATCCTCCGGCTTGTCTGCAACGAGCGAGAGCAATAAAGGCGCGATCAGCCACCGGTTAGGCGGACTATGCTTGATCAATGTTGTGCACGACTTAACACCGAGCGGCTCGCCTGTGCGCAAGGGTATAGCCATCAAATCGGCCACAGCATCTGCCCGACGCTCCGGCACATGCTCAATGATGTCGCAAAGTACCTCTTCGGAAAGTAGCGGTCTCTTTCTTCCTTTTTCTTCACTCACTTTAGGTTTTTTCTCCCTCCGTCGAGTGCGTACCAGCTGGCGGTCCTGCTTCTCCGGCAGTCCCCAGCTCAAGGAAAGTATAATCAGGACCTAACAATTTGTCAACTTGGGTTGATATACAAGAGTCAAACTGATAGTTTAAGAACTAATTCCCGAGAGAGGAGAGCTTATGGTTCGCCTTTCTGAGCTGCAAAGCATCAATCAGCCGACACCCGCATTGATGCAGTTAATCGACCGGCTTTGTGCCCGCATCCAACCCCTGACACCAAATGAGCTTCATTACGGCTTCGAATATCCGATGATCGGCCAGCCATTCTTTTACGTTACCGAGATAGAACGCAAGAGATTGTTCAGATTCATTCCCCTTGGCAACAAGAAGAGATTGATCATGGCCATCTCTTCCGGATTTTTCGGAGAGGCTATTGGCAAAAAAGAAGTTCGAGGCTGGATTGGCAACAAGCAATTTGAAGCAATCATTCGCGAAGAGTTCGAGCGTTTTGCCTGCGATGTTGGTGCAAGCAGTCACATGCTCGCCTATGCCTACCAATAGGGCGCCCCCATTAGCCGCAACAGCCCAGTTGCGGTTTTTTGATTCACAGCCTCACCCCATGAATCAAAAAACTAATTGTCTCTGAGATTTATTTTTCTTTCGTCATTCCAGACTTGATCTGGAATCCAGGCGCGATAACTATTTTATGGATCCTGAATCCCTTCGGTCTCGCTCAGGGCGGGCAAGTTCAGGATGACAACCTGAGAGCAGGATAGTTTTTTGATTCACGGATTGACATACGCCCTAGTTCAGGCTATTATATTCACGCTTTGGTGAATAACACGAGAGGGGAACAAGTAGAGAGTGAAAAAGTCCCTAGCCAGTTCAGCCAAACGCGTTAACTTGAGGCCTATCATTGTCTCGGCAATCGCGCTGATGGTTATGTGCCACATCCTTGGAGCAACTGTCGGAACACTATTCTTCTCGATGCTAGTAGTACACGAACAGGGCCATCTTATCATTGCCAGAAAGCTCGGTTACGAGACGCAAGGCATGGTCGTTATTCCATTCATTGGCGCGATTGGTTTCCTTAAAGAGGAAGTCCAATCCAATAGAGACGAGGCTATCATTGCACTCGCCGGCCCGCTCGTTGGACTGGTCTTCAACATCATCTTGCTGGTAGCCTGGTTGCTCACGCTGTCGCCGGCGCTGCAGACTGTGGTTTGGATCAATGCGATGGTCAATCTTTTTAATCTGCTGCCGATTTTTCCACTTGATGGCGGCAGAGTCGCTCGCGTAATTCTGCGTTCAATGAATATGGATGCGAGCGTTCTCCTATCTCTGAGCGTGATTATAGCGGTAATTATGATTATCAAGCATCCGATTTTTCTTTTGCTTGCTCTCATGGCACGGCAAGCACTAAGGCAACACTGTTTTCTGTCGAGCCTGTCCAATCAAACCACGGCGCTGGCAGAAATCAAAGCCTCGGCCGAGAACGACCATGATCCAGAAGCGATGTCACTGATTCATCAGGTCGACTCGTTCCGTGCCAGCCAGTCGGCACCGTGCCTGTCCCAGCGCGAAATAAGCATCACAGTTACGGCATATCTATTGGCATGCATTTGTCTCATCTCAATGGTGGTTGCCGTAAGCCTTCCCCATTGATTTTCCGCTGCACCCAGGTCCCTGCTCTTGGCAGGGCCTTTTTGTATATTGAACACAATCTCTTCCCTGGCAGTAACATTTTTTGGCAACATATTTTGCAAAGTTTTTAGATTATTGACAGCGGTCTGATTGTTGCTGTAATTTGTAGCTCAGATAATCATTTATTTACAATCACTTGTTATGCAAAATATATTCAAAATTGCCTTGATTTGTGGCGGACCCTCGCTTGAACGAGGCATTTCCCTCAATTCCGCCCGATCGGTCATGGATAACTTGGAGGACGACAACATTGAAATCGTCCCGTTCTACCTTGACCAACAGAGAAGAGCTTATCGTCTATCCAAGCCGCAGCTTTACTCTAATACGCCCTCTGATTTTGATTTTAAGCTTAGCCGGACCGCCAAGCCACTCAGCCAAATCTCCTTCATTCGCAGACTGAGAGAGTGTGATATCGCCTTCCCTGTCATGCACGGTACATACGGCGAAGACGGCGGGATTCAACGTTTTCTGGAGAAAAACTCGATTCCATTCGTTGGCTCCGACTCGACTTCATGCAAGCAGGTTTTTGATAAATTCAACGCCCACCAACTTCTGGGGGATCTTGATTTCAAGGTTATGCCGACCGCGCTGCTCAAGATCTATCATCATGACCACAAGCAAATTATTGATAAATTTTTTGAGGCAAACAAGATTAAGCACGCCGTCGTCAAGCCAGCAAGCGGCGGATCAAGTATGGGTGTTTTTCCGGTCAGTAATACGATCGAGGCGCTCGAGAGGGCCAACTACCTTTTTTCTAAGCGCATTGACACCAGGGTTGTACTAGAGCCGTTCGCCGAGGGTATAGAATTCACTACCATTGTACTCGAAAATCGTTTTGGCCAACCGGTGGCTATCTTGCCGACAGAGATTGAGGCTGATTATGCGGAGCACCAAATTTTCGATTTCCGCAAAAAATATTTGCCCACTCGCCACGTCACCTACCACTGCCCACCTCGTTTTCCCAACAAGCTGATCGAACAAATCCAGATTCAGGCAGAACAAATCTTTTCAGCCACCAAGATGTCTGATTTTGCACGATTTGACGGCTGGGTATTATCAGACGGTTCGATCTGGTTTTCTGATTTGAATCCAATTAGTGGCATGGAGCAGCACAGCTTTCTCTTCCAGCAGGCCTCGCGAGTTGGGCTCAGCCACAGAGGTGTCTTGCGCCATATCGTCAAAAGCGCCTGCCGCCGGCAAAGCATTGACTTTCCGGAGCGCCAACCACAAGCCAAAACTAGGCGTCGCGAGATCAATATCCTTTTCGGAGGCAACACATCAGAACGCCAAGTCTCCCTCTTAAGCGGTACCAATGCTTGGCTCAAACTTTTACAATCGAAAAAATACCTTCCCAAACCGTATCTACTCGATCGGGAAAACAATGTTTGGCAGTTACCTTACAGTCTTGTACTCAATCATACAGTCGAAGAGATTGCTACGAACTGCAGCAAATTCTCAAAGAGTGAAAGGCGCTTGCGCTATCTGGAGAACAGGGTCAGATTTAGGCTTGGTCTCAGCCCGGAATCGAGCGATGCGCCGCTCTTTGCACCCCAGAAGCTCTCTCTCAAGAATTTTATCAAGAACTCTTCCTTTGTCTTCAACGCCCTGCATGGCGGAGAGGGTGAGAACGGTATCCTGCAGCAACAATTCGAAAAACTTGGCACAAAATACAATGGACCAGATGCCACAGTTTCAAATCTATGTGCTGACAAGGCTCTGACACTCGAAGCAGTCAAAGCGAGCGGCATTCCCGGCATACATACAGCAAACTACATCACAGTTAGCACCGACGAATTGATCCATTTTGATAATTTTGGACTGAGCAACTACTGGAAAAAAATACTGAAAGATCTCAAGGCTGACTCTGTCGTGATTAAGCCCAAGTCCGATGGCTGTTCCTCTGGTGTTGCCCACCTTTTCAACCACAAAGACCTGGCGAACTATATTCGAGCAATCAGGGAGAACTGGCCTTCTATCCCCAAGGGCACGCTCCCTCATCAATTGAATGACATTGAGATGCCGACAGAGCAGCCGCATGACTTTTTGATCGAAGAATATGTTACTACTGACAAAATCTCTGTTCGAAATAATAAGCTCAACTATCAGCGACGTCGGGGCTGGATCGAGGTAACGATTGGTGTGATCGAAAAAGACAACGAGATAATTGCGCTCAACCCAAGCCTGACTGTGGCCTCCGGCGAAATACTTTCGGTTGAAGAGAAATTTCAGGGTGGTACAGGCATAAACATCACGCCTCCCCCAAAAGAAATTATCAGTCAAAAAGCAATTAACCGGACGAAAGAGTTGATTGGCAAATTATCAAATCGTCTTGGTATCAAGGGCTATTCTCGAATCGACGCCTTTCTCCAAGTTGACCGCGGCGATCTCATTATCATTGAAATAAACACTCTCCCAGCACTCACGCCCTCGACCGTTCTCTTCCATCAGGCCCTAGCCGAAGAAAAGCCTCTCTATCCGCGAGAATTACTCGAACAAATCATCTCAAGTGCCGGATACTAAAAACCAGGGTATAAGCCCTGGCGATAGAAACGAACCAACCATCATCTGGTAGGTTCAAGCAAATACTGGCAAGTCTCATAGCTCCGGCCACCCTCCTCGTACCTCTCGGGTATGATCGGCGAAAGCTCAAAACCAAGACGCTCAAGAATATGGCGGCTGGAACGGTTGGAAGCAAGAACCTCAGCTAAGAGCAATGTGGCAAGGTTCGTCTCAAAGATATATTTGATTGCCCTCCTGGCCGAAGCTGTTGCCACACCCTGGCCGCGGAAACCCGGCGATACAGCATAATAAAGTCTACCAGTCTTGTGACCCTCAACTTCATTGACACCAAGCCGATAAGCACCAACCACTCCGGCAAATTGACCGTCAACGCATATCCACCAGAGAATGCCTTTTTCATTCTCCTTGGCCCGATGAACTCTCTCTATGTACTCTTCCAGGCTGGGAACCTCATAACCAAGCATGAAATCAGGGTGCAATGATGGATCCCTCAAGAGTAACCAGGCGAGCTCAGCCTGATCGGGCCGTGGCTGCCGCAAAAAAATCGTTCTCAGGTCATGAGTCAAACCACAGAGCATCTCCGATCCATACACGAAGCATTCCCCCTTCCAGAATGTCGCTCTCGTTGCGCCCTGATACTATAACCATATTTTGGTAATTTTCCAAGAGTAACAAAACTATTGACAGACTGACAAAAATCGGTTATTACATGAGTGCCAAAGAGGCAATCCACAAGGGAGGATAGACAATGCAGGTACTGGTCGTAGGCACAGGCAGATCCGATCTGCCCCTTGTCGATACTTTGCTTAACCATGGCATTATTGTCTCCATAGCCAGCAGTGACGGAGCGGCCGAAAAGTTCAACAGGGTTAAACCCGACATCGTTTTGGTCACCATTGAAGGACCCCTTCACACAGCGGAAACCATCGAGAAAATCGTGGAGATTGATCCTGATGCCAGGATCGTTGCCATTTGCTTTGGAGACTCCAACGATCTTAGAGCAACCATTCGATCAGGAGCAATCTCTATATTGCTAGCTCCTGTTGACGAGGAACTCTTGCTCAGGCGGCTTGAACAGGTTGCGAAGCGGACTCCGGCCATCGGCGTCGATTCCCAATCAAAGCCGGGGAGCGGCAAGAAGTTCCTGGTCGTTGACGACGAACGACATATAATTGCCTTAATGAAGCTCAACCTGGAGCTCGCCGGGTTCGAGGTGGCGACTGCCGCCGATGGCATCGAGGCAGTTGAACGGTATCGGGCGTTCCAGCCTGATGTTGTTTTCATGGATCTGTGTATGCCGCGGATGGACGGCACCGAAGCGATTCAGAAGATTATTGAGATGGATCCCGATGCCAGGATTATCTCCTCTTGCGGCATCGAAGAGAACGACCATGCCGCCCAAGCGGCAGGCGCTCGGGATTCGATTACCAAACCCTTCGGCCCGACTGATCTGATTAACAAGGCCTTAGTCTTGATGAAAGAATAGTATCGCATTCTGTTAGGCGCCCCCCGTGGGGTGCCTTTTTTCTTTCAAAACCTAAAGTTCAATGAGCACCAATAGTCTGATTTATCAAAATTTATTTACCGCATTACCACAAACATCTCTTAGGCTGTATTCAGAGCTTCAGTGGTGGCTACACCACCTCCGATCAACCATATCTTAAGTGTCATCCTGAGGAACCTGCCGATTTGGCAGGTGACGTGAGGATCCCATCATCGCGTTAGCGACGGGATTTCTCGCTTTGATTCATTCCGCCCGGCGGAAGGTCCCTCGGCAAGCTCGGAATGGCTTCGCCAGTTCACGCCAATGGCTCTAAATGACACCAAGGGAAGGGATTGCTGCGCCTCAAATGCATTAGCTAACGCTTGTGATCTCTAACTTTTAAAACAAAAGCCCCTGAAGAGGGGCATCGGTGCGAGCTTAAATCGGGGCTGGAGCAGTACGAACAAGATAGTTCTCAATAGAGCCGAGAAAGCTAAGCAGGACAATGCCACAATCAGCAACTCTCGTCTCGACCTCATACCACACTGCAGGATTGGGGTTAGTAAGCTGTTGCCCAAGGCAAACAGCATATTCCAGCCGCATCGCATCCAGATGAAGAAAGTCTTCGATCGCACCAGTATCCCGCAACAAAACATCCGGATCAAAGCAATCATGCATATCGTACATGTCCTGAAAACGGAAAAGCACATGGCGGTGAACACTCAGAATATCGCCAAGCCAGTCGTACCAAGAATCGCCCCGGATACCGATCCCGCTACCTCGCTGACGGATAAAGTTGCCACGCGCCTTGTCAATCTTGCGAGCAACATAGCCAATGAGGTCGTCGCGGGAATTACCTGGCAACCCCGGTACGCAATCTATTGACCCCTTAATCAAGCCGCCCTTAGCAATAGCCCAATTGAGATGTCTGGCATAGCCATGACGAAGAGTATGGAGGCCAGCTTCCAGCTCATCCTCCGTCACAACATGGGGCTCAAATGGAACACCGTGCTCTGCTGCATCGGCACTGATTGCACTGATCTGGGCTAAAGCCTCAACAATCTCGAATGAGCGCAATCCCTTGCCCAGGCAAACGACAAGATCAATATCGCTAGCCGGTGAGAGCATGTGCCGGACAGCCGAACCGGCCAAGATTGCCCAAGAAACATATTCGTTTTGGTCAATCGCCGCTCGCGCCAAATCGATAATCCGATCGAAATCTTCGACAGATGGCACCAGTTTGTCCCGAATATCGGAGTATGGAATGAATCGCATGTGTTTCCCCCCTCCCGTACCGGTCTCGCAGGTACAGATCTGAGCGTATTTTACACGAAAAATAGCTCCCCTGCAAGAAACAGCACCAACACAACGTTCTGTTTACACGCTAGAACACTGCCACAATGAGGCAAAGATCTGCGAGAAATTGCCAGCCAAATGCTGATTTGTTATGCGAATACCGACAAGACCGCCGCTCTCGAAGGAAAGTATGCTAACCATATCTCCAACAACATAGATGGCAAACTCTTTGATCACTGTGCTCTTTGGCAGTAAACGAAATTCCAGCGCATTGCGCGTCTGGTAGTACTTAGCTTTATCTCTCTCGGTTGCTGAATCATTGATCAGCAATTTTGTCTTGATGCCTCGTTCAACTTTGAAATGCTTGACCAGATCGTGCCACTCCCGATCGAAAACAAATGACCATTCCTTGCTCCAGACAAACTCATCCCGCAGAATCAGCATCGTCTCGTTCTCCTTGGCCTGACGCAACATCGATAGATAGATTTTTTTAAGCCCTTCCTGCCCCTCAAAAAAAGTAATTTGAGGAATGGACAGATCTTGATTGCCGAGTATTTTGAACTGTTCCTTGAGGTTTTTAACTAGTTGAAACTTCTGATCAATGGCGGCTTTCTCTTTCTCTACCATTTGTTCAAGCACGTTGTAATCTTCGACAATAAATTGTTTTACTTCGTTCTTGTACGTCGTGCTGACAAGACCCTTGGACTGCAAATCACTCAGAGCGGTGTAGACGCTGCTTCTAGAAAGATTAGTCTTCCTGGCAATGAGCGAGGCACCGGATGGCGACTTCTCAACCAGAGCAGAGTAGACCAGGGCCTCGTTTTTAGTAAACCCAAGTTTCTCGATCAATTGTTGAATCATCTGTCTCCTTTTGTGTTGTCGTAATTGTACGGCACATTGTACATATTGTCAATTAGCAGTATTATTGTGACAGATTCTTGCAAATGCGCAAGGGAGAAATGGAAATGAAAACGACAGCACCGATAATCCAGCAGCACGAACTGACCACCGCCTGCAATAATGCTTGCGGCTTCTGCTACAACCCCGAACGATGCCAGAAATCATTCGCTCCACGGCAAGAATCGCGCCGGCAAAACTTGGCAGTGGCCGAAATGTCAGTCGCGCATGGTGTCATGGCAGTGTGCCCGACCGGAGGAGAACCGCTCTTAGTTGGCAATCACCTCTTGGATGTGATGGCCATCTACAAACAAGGCGGATGTTACATCAGCGTTAACACCAATGCCAGACTGGCAACACCACGAGTGGCCAAACAGTTGGCACAAGCTGGGCTCAAATCGGCCCTCACCTCGCTTCATGGCGTGGGCAAACTGCACGATGAGCTCGTTGGGGCCGACGGCGCATTCGAAGAAACATGGCGCGGCATGGTTACCCTGCGCTCTGAGGGCATCGCCGTAACACCCAACGTTGTCGTCACAGCCAAGAACATCGGACGCATCGGCATGGTCGGCGCCTATCTGCTCAAGGAGGGATTCAGTTCGATCGCATTCACCCCCTTCCTGCCATCATGGGGGTCAGACCATCACCAGGATTTCCTTCTCACCGAGGATCAGCATCAAGCGTATTTCCGGCTTCTGAAGGAAATTGGCGAGCAAGGTGCACGCATCGACTCCACGCTACCGGTTCCGCCCTGCATTCTGCGCCAGATGCTTCCCTCAACATGGCCAGAATATCTGTCATTCCTGTCTCCGCGCGTTTGCATGGCCGGCCGATCATTCGGCGTTGTCTCGCCGGACGGCCACTTCCGAGCCTGCATCCAAGCACCGTTCTTCGACCAATTCGGCGGCAATGTTCACACGAACTATGCCCGGAGCTGGTCACGTGCAAACCGGTGGGCAGAACAAAAACTTCTCCCAGATGAGTGCCGGGACTGTGCCGTCCTCTCAGTCTGCGGAGGAGGCTGCCGCACGAGCAGTCTATGGCGAAACCAAGGAAGCGTTTGTGGCAAGACCATGTACATGGGTCAGCCACTCACGGCAGCCGAGGCTGAACCATTCAAACAGCGTGTGGTTGTCAATGTCGCCGCTGCCGTTAGCTACCGCTGGCAGGATCACCTCAAGTTCCGGGATGAGGGCTGGGGCGTCATCGTCTTCAATGCAAAAAACCAGTCATTCACTATTCTGGATCAGTCTGCGCGGACGATGCAACGGACGGGCATAGTCGCATTCGACGACGAAAAAACCGGCCGCGTGCTACAAGCAATGGGCGCAGTCGCACCCGAGCACATGCTGGCAATACCGGCATGCACCTGCAACACCAAGGCACTTCCCGCCAACCTGCTCCTACCACGACTGGCAGGTGATCTCGATTCACCACATGTAGTCTACCGCTTGCGTGCCGACACCGGCGAACGGTACTACTTCTAGCCCCGTGGGCGGCCTTCCGCCCACTTTTTTTAATTAGTCCAATATTGATTAAATCCTCATCTTTTGGTATACCATTCCCGGAGGTGAATGCTGATGCTTGACCGTCTGACAGCCGAACGTGCCCAACGGGCACAAAAAGCCACTTCATTTACAGTTATCACGAGATCGAAGGGCGATTGGAGTAAAGAAGAGATAAGGGTGATTGTAGATGGCCGTCTTACTGAATGGTTTGGCCACCAGAAGCAGAAAGGAATTATGATTGGACTTGGCACCATTGACGCCAAGATGATAGAGCGGCGTTTGCTTCATCATAATTTCACTCATCAGATTGTCACTGATCGCACAGCTCTCCCCTTCGAGCCCCAAGATTATCTTTCCCCCAGCGCATAGTCGGTTTGACTGTGCAACCGTGCCGGTTCACGCCGGCTTTTTTTGTTCCTTTGATTGTTTGCAATAATTGATCATGGCTCCGGAAACGTATTGAGCCAAGCCCGGAGCAATCTTCTCGTAATTAGCGGTGAATCGCTCGTCTGCCACGTACATCTTGGCTAAGCCTTCAAAAATCTCCAGAGAACAATCATAGAAATTGTTCATGTACCTGTGATACTGGCCAGCTAGCTTGCGCACCTCGGCGTCTTCTGGCGGTACGCCAGCCTTCATCTTTTCGGCTATCTCGTTGACAATTGCACCACCCTCATCTTTGACGCTTTGGAGCTTTTCTTTGCTCCAGGATTTAACCCGAGCAACAGACTGATCGACAGTGTCCTTGCCCCAACGTTGTCTTGCTTCCTCCTGATATTCCTGCACCTGCTCTTTGGTCAGTCCCTCGTATAGGTCTTCGTCTTTCATTCCTTTTTCTCCTGTCATTTTCTTTATCGTATTCTCAATTGTGTTAATCATCCGATCATAGCGATGTCTCTCGGCTTTAAGCGCTTCCCCGTGGCTGCTGAGGGCTTGAAGCATGTCAAAATTAGTGTCATCCAGTATCTGCTTAATCTCATCAAGTTTAAATTCTAACTCACGAAAAAAGAGGACCTGCTGCAAGCGCAAAAGATCTTTTTCCTCGTAGTAGCGATATAAATTCTCGCCAATATGCGATGGCTTGAGCAAACCGATCTGGTCATAGTAGTGGAGCGTTCTCACGCTTACGCCAGCCATCTTGGCTAACTTGTTGATTGTATATTTCATCTTAACAAGAGCATGCACTATAACGTTACGTCATAGTCAAGGGGTAAACAAAAAATATCATCTGATTACAGAGTATCTCTCTTTGCGCCTTTTACCCCACATTCATCTCAATCACCGGGGCGGAGCCATCCGGATTGCGCTGGAGCTCAACATCAGCAAAACGCATTTGAGCAGGATTAAAGTAGAGCATGACTTCGCCGGTCGGGCCGTTTCTGTGCTTGCGGATGAGAACCTCGGTGATACCCTTCTTCTCCGTATCTGGTTTGTAGTACTCTTCGCGGTAGAGGAACATGACGATATCAGCGTCCTGTTCGATAGAACCGGATTCACGCAGGTCAGAAAGCTGCGGCCGTTTGTCGTCTCGATGCTCAACCGCACGTGAGAGCTGAGAGAGGGCAATAACGGGCACATTAAGTTCGCGAGCCAAGCCTTTGAGTGATCGAGAAATCTCAGAGATCTCCTGAACGCGATTTCCATCGCTTCGGGACTTCCCCTCCATCAACTGCAAGTAGTCAATAATAATTAAACCAAGTCCATGCTCCATCTGCAGCCGTCTCGCCTTGGCTCGAACCTCCATAACATTGGCCCCAGGAGTGTCATCGATAAAGATCGGCGCCTCGGACAAAACACCCATAGCGTAACCAATCTTGGGAAAATCTTCATCGGACAGATTGCCCGTACGTAATTTCCAAGAGTCAACGCCAGCTTGGGACGACAAGAGACGATCGACAAGCTGTTCCTTGCTCATTTCCAGAGAGAATACACCAACAGGCACCTTCTCTTCTATGGCTGCATTTTCGGCCAGGTTAAGGGCAAAGGAGGTTTTACCCATAGACGGGCGAGCGGCAAGAATAATAAGGTCAGATTTTTGAAAACCGGCTGTCTTGGTGTCTAGACCTTTGAAACCGCTGGGGACTCCGCGAATAGCACCCTTGTCCTTGTCGCGATGAATAGTGTCGATACGCTCAAATGCTTCGGTTAGGACATCTCTTATGGGTAAGAATTTATCTTTCAAAAATTTTTGGGAGACCGCAAACAAAGACTGTTCTGCCCTATCTAGAGTTTCAGCGATTTCCCCATCCTCGTCGAAACCTAATCCGGATATATTGTTTCCAGCGCTAATCAATCGCCTCAAGACTGCCTTGTCTCTGACGATCTGTGCATAGTGAGTGATGTTGGTCGCGGAGGGAGTGCCATTAACTATTTCGGCCAAATAGCTCGAACCGCCGACTTCCTTGATTTTGCCCTCGTTCTCCAGTGTCTCTGAGAGAGTGACAATATCAATCGGCATACGCTTTTCGAATAATCGAAGCATGGCTTCAAAGATAATGGCATGGCGATCCTCGTAATAGTCAGGAGGGGTAACCATATCGGCAACCTTGATAATCGCGTCTTTATCGAGCAGGATCGCACCCAAAACACTCCTCTCTGCTTCCGTGCTCTGGGGCGGGATGCGAACACCAGAAAAGGCTGCCTTCTTTTGGCTCTCGCCATCTCGATCAAAATTTTTTGCATTACCCCTTGGCATTCGCCCGTCCTTTTCGAATAACGTACTTGGACTCAATAACATTCACAGCAGGTATCAGGTATTTCGTATCTCGTAGCTCGTGTATCGTCTCATGTAACACACAAGGCACTGAAAAAAGTTTGATGTTTTCGCCTGATACTAAAATACTAAAATACGAACTGCGGCACACAAACATCAGCTTGCAACTTCAAAAACCTGCTCTGCCACCTTCTGTAACTCATCATCCGCGACGGGCTTTTTCTCCTTGGGCTTTGGAGTATTAATCTCGCACAGTATCCGGCAACTCCCACCAAGAATTGCGGCCGCTATCTCCTCAAGAATCTGCCGGTTTTTTATCTCAGAGATACGGTCCTGGTGAAATTTGAATTTGACACCCAGGGTAAGAAGACCAGCATTTAAAGATAATGGTTGTGCATCACGAAGCAACGCCGCCAATGTACCGTTCTCCTTTTTGGTTTGATCAATAATGCTCTGCCAAATATCATCTGTCATTTCTAGCACTGGCGCTGTGGCAGCAGCACTGTCCATGACCTTCTTCGGGTCATCTGTCGGAATGGATGCCTTGTTTGATTCATTTGGCTCTGTCTTTGGGCTTTCGACAGCATCCTTCAGGCCGGCATCTTTGCTCTCCGGTATGAGAGATGATCCGTTTTCTTCTCTGTCCTCTTTCTTCTCGGCTGGTTTCGCCTGAAGTGTATCTGCTGCAGCCTTTGTCGTGCTCGCAACAGGTCGCGCTTCGGCTCTTGTCTCGCCTGACTTGCTTGCCTCTCCTCCTTCCACCTTCGCTGCAATCTGAACCACAGCCATCTCTAGCGGCAGTGTTGGAATCGATACATCTTTAAGCGCCCGACCTTTTTCAATAAATATTTCTAGCGCAGCGACAACCCTCTCAACCGAAACCGTTGCGGCAATCTTCGAGATCTTTTCCAGTCCCTCTTTTGATTCATTCAGGATTGATTGACCGCCGATAAGATAGTGAAGTACGCGACGCAGGCCTTCGATCACCTGTCGGTTAAACACTGTCATTTCCGCACCGCTCTCATAGAGACGGTGGACGATTTTTAATCCCTCCTCCGGGAGACCATTAAAAATCGTCCACAGGAAGCTATCTACCTCCTCCCCTCGCACTACACCCAAAACACTTTCAACATCGGCAACGCCGATATCCTTGGTGCGGCTTGCGACCTGCTCAAAAAGACTAATCGCATCCCTATGACCGCCCTGTGCTGCACGAGCGATCAAGTCAAGTGCCCCGTCCGTTATTTTGATGGCCTCGCCTTCAGCAACACGCTTAAGATATTTGACAATGTCGCCGTGACTGACTCGCTTAAAGTCATACCTCTGGGCCCTTGATAATATTGTGGCCGGAACCTTCTGCACCTCTGTCGTCGCCATAATAAAGACAACATGAGACGGCGGCTCCTCCAGGGTCTTTAGTAGTGCATTAAACGCACTCTTTGAGAGCATATGAATTTCATCGATGATGTAAACTTTCTTCTTCGACACAGCCGGGGCCAGTCTGGCCTTGTCGATAATATCTCTGACATCATCAACGCTAGTGTGTGAAGCGGCATCGATTTCAATAACGTCGAGCGCTTTGCCTGCCGCTATCTCAAGACAGCGATCGCACGTATTGCACGGCTCCCCCCTACCGTTTTCCTCAATTTTCTGACAACAAAAGGCCTTGGCAAGCAAGCGAGCGGTAGTTGTCTTTCCTGTTCCGCGCGGTCCCGTCAAAAGATAGGCATGAGAAAGACTGCTGCTCTTGATAGCCTCAAGCAGAGTCAAACTAACATGGTCTTGACCAATAACATCAGAGAAGTTTTGAGGACGGTATTTGTGATATAAGGCCACAGCACCTCCGGTGCTCCCTACTTAATTGCAAATCAAACAAAACTACAAGCCTTACGAATTTGCTTACATGCGACTTTGTCCTATTCGTATTTTCGTAGGGGACATCCCCTTTGCCTCTGTATTATAAGGGCAAAGGGGATGTCTCGTGAACAGATGTACTATTATCTGCTGCTGGGCTTGAAGATATATTTGTGAGCTAAAACATAGCCCTCTTATCCCCATACATATCCACAGGAAGTCGATCAATAGGCAAAGGGCGTAAGTAAATCACATTCTTGACCACGCTCCTTTCCCCTTACGCCTATCTTCATTATCCTGTCTTTTTTCCAATAAAAATGGTATATTTAACTAGACAATATCGATTGTCCAACTGCGCCCCAACAGGTCAGGGCTATGAGGGACAACACTTCGCCAATTTGGCCTGCCGGCCGTAACCTTGGCGAGGGTCGGAGGGGAAATAAATGAATCGGAGCGAGCTAGTCAGGGCCGTGGCGGACAAGACGGATTTTTCGCTGGTCAAATCAGATAAGTTGGTTACCGCCCTGTGCGACACCATTACAGAAGCTTTAGAACGAGGCGACAGAGTCGTCTATTCTAACTTTGGTTCGTTTTACACCGTCCACTATCCCTCAAAGGTCATCATCCATCCCAAGCTTGGCCTGGCTAAAAAAATGATAATGTTACCAACAAACGTAGCCAAATGGATGCCATCAGAGAATATAAAGAGTTTGGTCAGATCCGGTGAAACCAAGGGTTCGCCAACGCTCCACGCACTAAAATCAACCAACAAAGAAGTTCCGTCCGGTACCATCGTAGCGAGCAACAACACTACGAGAACGGTTCGCGATGAAACACCAGACTCCGATGAAACCATCGTACCAATCCGTCTCTCCAGCCGAAACGCCAAAAACATTGTCGGGGCAGAAATTAACCCCGAACAGAAAAACAAAAATATCAACATCTATGAAGAGTTAATGCAGGACGGCAGCAAAGAAGAGACAACTTTTAATGGCGCAATCAGGGTCCCCAAAGACAGAAGCAAGCCATTTTGGAGCAAGCTCTTTAATCGCTCTAAAGACCAGGAATCATCTACCCCAACAATTGGTCACATAGACAACCAAAACAAAGACACCCAGAAAGTCTCACTGGTTGATTCAGGCGTATTCGATCCCGCCAGCAAACCGGAAACTATGGCAGTGCAAGCCACTGCGGAACAAAGCGCTGGAGCCGGTCTTGCCAGTCATCCTCAGGGCGAGACAGTTTCAGTTCAGACAAACAATGATCAGACACCCATCGAAAAACCCATTGCGCCATTTCCATCTAATCCGATGGAGATCTCGTATATAGATCTATCCAAAGCGATTGTTCCCAAAGAAATTCTACAAAAAATCCCTGAGAAAATTGCTCGCCACTACGGAGTCGTGCCAGTCGAGGAGAACGATAACGAGCTTGTCGTTGCCATGACAGATCCCGAGGACATCGAGGCGAAAGAGTTAATCAAGAAGTATGCCCAAAAGCCGCTAAAAGTGAGGCTTGGCACACAAGCCGACATCAACCATGTGCTAGACCAATACCAAGGACTAGAGTCAGAAGTCCTGGAAGCTATCGAAGAAGTGAACACCGAAGAGGAGGAGAACAACAAAACAGACAACGGCAAGGCAGCAAATCTTACGGTTGCCGACGATGCTCCAACAGCAAGGATTGTCAATTCTCTCCTCAGGCGCGCGATTCGAGATAAGGCCTCGGACGTACATATTGAACCACTAGAGAATGAGGTTCAGGTCCGCTTCAGAATTGATGGCGTTTTACACAAAAAGTTAACTTTACCAAAAGATATTCAGCTGTCAGTCTCCTCCAGGATAAAGATCCTATCCAACATAAAGATTGACGAGCAACGCTTGCCTCAAGACGGACGATTTAGCATAAGCATCGACAACAGAAGAGTAGATTTTCGTGTCTCCACTCTCCCCACGGCTTACGGCGAAAAAATTGTCATGAGAATCCTAGATAAGGCCTCTGGAGTTTTAACAGTTGAGCAACTTGGTCTTCAGGGCATGGGCCTCGACGCGCTAACTCAAAATCTAGAAAAATCACATGGCATGATCCTGGTGACTGGCCCAACGGGATCAGGTAAAACCACTACTCTTTACGCCCTGATTGATAAGCTTTTTGCCGAGGGCGTTAATATCGTCACTCTCGAAGACCCGATCGAGTACCAGATGCCAGGCATTAACCAGAGCCAGGTTAACTCCAACATAGACTACACTTTTGCATCAGGATTGCGCTCAATAGTCAGGCAGGATCCGGATATTATTATGATCGGGGAAATTAGAGACATGGACACAGCCGAGATGGCGGTTCAGGCCGCCCTGACCGGCCACGTTGTCCTCTCCACTCTCCACACCAATGATGCTGCCGGCGCAGCACCGCGATTAATAGATATGGGTGTCGAGCCATTTCTTCTTACCTCCTCGGTCAATGTCATTATCGGACAACGCCTCGCCAGAAAGATATGCGATGAGTGCAAGGAGAAAGATGCGATTCCTGAAGCAGAGATAGAGAGCGTCAAAAAAATTATCGACACTATGCCCGAAAAAGAAAAGAAGGAAATGTCCAGCAAGGAGCTTGTTTTCTATAAGGGAAAGGGTTGCAAATCCTGCGACAACACAGGCTATCGTGGCAGAATCGGCATATTCGAGGTCCTAAGTGTTACCGAGACAGTCAGAGATTTGGTTCTGCGCAAGGTCTCCTCGGGAGAGATTCAGACCAAGGCAATCGAGGACGGGATGGTAACAATGATTCAAGACGGAATAATTAAGTCCCTTGAAGGCAAAACCTCGCTGGAAGAGGTTTGGAGAGTAACAAAAGATTAATAAAGGCAAAAGTTAGCAAGGCACCAGGCGAAAAAGATGCGGTCAAGAAAGAATGTGGTTCTCTTACGCCTTACGCCTTTCACACTTACGCCCGCCTGCATCGTCTGGAGCGAAGCGACTGCGGGCAGGCCTTACACCATTTATCATGCAATACACCTACAGCGCAAAAGATGACAAGGGAAATATTATAAAAGGCACGCTAGAAGCAGCGTCTGAAATCTCGGCTGCGAACGCTCTCCGCGCCAAGGCCCTTTTCCTGCTGGACCTCAAGACCAAAAAATCCCCAAGAGCGATTTGGCAACGCCGTGTTCCGCTCAAGGAGAGAATTATCTTTACTCAGCAATTGGAGATTATGGTCAGATCAGGCTTACCGCTCGTTGATGCGATCACATCTCTCCAGGAAGAAACCGAAAACAAAAGATTTGCCTCCGAACTCTCGCAAGTTGTGGCTAGTGTGGAAACGGGATCACTTCTTTCGGACGCACTGGCCAAATTCCCCAAAACTTTCAGCGAAGTATACGTCAACCTGGTACGATCCGGAGAGAAGACGGGCCAACTAGACAAAGTCCTGCAACGTCTGTCTGGTCAACTTCAGAAAGACTTTGAGGTAAATAGAAAGGTGAAGGGCGCCCTATCCTACCCACTGTTTATTCTCACTGCGCTGATTGGCGTGATGGTTTTGATTCTAAACGCGATTATCCCGCAACTGCAACAAATATTTGACGATGTTGGTGCCGAGCTTCCCCTTTCTACCCGCATCGTGATTGGGGCTAGTAAATTTACACGAAGCTATGGCGTTTTTACTCTGGCGTTTATCATTGTGGCAATTGTCTTAATATCCCGTTGGCTCAAAACAGCCCAAGGCAAGAGATTCTTTGATCGTTTTTTACTGAAAATACCGGTTATCGGACTCTTGCTCAGAAAGTCGTACCTGGCTCGCTTGACTCGTACCTTTGCTGCTTTATCAAACGCCGGCCTACCAGTGCTTGAGGCGCTGCGGGTGTCGAGCAATGTAATCGGAAACTCCGTCTACGAAAGAGAGGTTGTGAAGGTTGCCGACAGAGTAAAAAATGGGCAAACAATCTCGAAGGCGTTCGGAGAGAGCCCGCTATTTCCGGCAATGATTATGCAGCTAGCCTCTGTTGGCGAAAAGTCCGGCAACATCGGAGAGGTTTTTGACAGCTTGGCCGACTTCTTCGACAGGGATGTCGACTCCATAACAACAAATTTATCAACAATGCTTGAACCACTGTTAGTCATTATTCTGGGTGTTGGGATAGCAGCCATCATCATATCTGTTCTGCAGCCAATCTATGGATTAGTAAATACGATGTAGATGTTAGGCGAAAGTTAGCAAGACGAAAGTAAGACAAGTATCGATTCAAGCAGCAGCTCTGACACCTTGCGCCCGCCTGCATCGCCTGGAGCGAAGCGACTGCGGGCAGGCTTTTTACACCATTATTTGGAGACGTATGTTTCTTCCCTTCTCTGAAAATTCAATTGTGGGTCTTGATATCGGCTTTGAAACGCTGAAGCTTGTCGAGCTCAACAAGGGCGGCGGCAAAGTTTCTCTGCGCGGCTTAAGCAATATTTCTCTACCAGAGCGCATACTGGAGCGAGACCACTTCAAGGACAAAAAGGCCACTGCGCAGCTAATTGCAAAAGCTTGCGAGGAGGCAAAACCAGCCTCGATCAAGGCCAGAAAAATTGTCTCTGCACTGCCAGAAACGTTTGTCTTCTCCAAGACAATTCAACTACCAAAGATGGAGGAAGGTGAATACGAAAAAGCTGTACCGATGGAAGCAGCTCAGTTCTTGCCCATACCTATCGAACACGTCTATCTTGACTTCGAGGTGCTCATCACCAGACCAGACCAACCGCTTGCAGACATCCTTATCGTCGCGTCACCAAAACGCTTAGTCGAAGAGTACGTCGAGGTTGCCCAGTTGGCAGGATTTGAATTAACTGCCCTTGAACCAAAAGCTCTGGCAGTCGGCAGAGCCCTTTTGCCGCATGATTTCACTGAAGGAGTACTGATAGCCGAGATTGGGACGGAAATCACCAGAATATCGATTTGGGACGGAAATAAGCTTAGGCTGACAACGACTGTCAGCGCTGGCAACAACCAGATAGCCGAGAGCACCAAAGCGGGTGATTTTCACCATTTGCTTCCGATTATTGACGAGGTAGTAACCGCCATACGCTATCATCAAAATCGCGATTATCAACCAAAACCAATTAGTAAAATTTTGCTATGCGGATCAGGCGCCTGCATTCCAGGCATAGATAAAATATTTGAAAACGAGAGTAAAATTAAGGTTGAGATTGCTAGGCCACAACTTCACGGCGAAGACGAGCTTGGGCCAGAATACACAACAGCATTCGGCCTGGCGCTAAGAGGAGAATATGAATAAATCAGAGTGTGAAAGGGCGAAAGTTCTAAGCACTAAGTAACACGCAGTGTCATCCCGAGCAAGTGAGGCTTGCGAGTCGAGGGATCCCATTGCAACAATGCGACTCCTTTCGCCCCACAAAGGAGCCCCTGGTGGGACACTTAGTACTTTCACACCAATATCATGTCCATTAATTTACTGCCACCAAAATTAAAGAAACAGAAAGGCGTTGAAAAAAAGCTTCGCTCAGTTTTGCTTGGCCTGATTTATCTCGCCGCCATGATCCTGGTTTTAAGCGGGGTGCTCTTTTCCTTCAATATTGTGAATAAAAATGAACTCGACCAAGTGATCGCACGCACAGAGGCGTACAAGACAGAAGCAAAAGCATACTCAGAGATCAAGGAAAAAATAACTAAGACCAACAGCAAGTTAGACAAAATCAGCCAGATAGACAATAACCGCGTTTTGTGGAGTGTCATAATCGCTGAAATAGAGATCCTTACTCCAGCTCAAGTCACAATTCGCACTATGGACCTATCCCACGATTCCAAGATCATTAATACAGTTGGAAAAGCTGAAAGCCGCTATGACGTTGTTCTGTTCAAGGACAAACTAGAGGCTTCACCGTTCTTCAAAAATGTCACCTTTTCCTCTTCGTCCTTCAATCCAGATGAGAACAATTACTCCTTTGCCTTAAAGTTCGAGCTGGAGAAAAATAAATGATGATTAGCTCATACAAAAAAACAATCGTCCTGCTTGTAGTAACAACCGTAATAATGACGGCAATAATTCAATTTGTGCTTTCTCCGCAAGTTCGCGTATTCGCCACGAACCGAAAGAAAATAACCAAGGCTCTGGAAGGCCAAACAAGCGTTCAGGTGGAAGTCGAACAATTAAAAAGGGTCAAAAAGAACGAAAAGGATGTTAGCGCTAAGGCAGAGCGAATTAATAAGCTCTGGCCGGACAGCAACGAAATATCAAGCTATATCATCCAGACAGAAGCGCTTGCCAGTAAAAACAATTTAGTCCTGAACAATATCACGATAACCGAAAGCACAAAGAAAGAGGCCAAGACCAGTGAGAACAAGGAAACCAAGGCCGATAGCGAAGCAGTGAACACCAGCACCAGCAAGAAGGGCAAGAGCGAAGAGGGCATACGATTTTCATTTGATGCCAGCGCCTCGTATGACAACTTCAAGCGTTTCGTTGACGGCATGGAACAGCTTGAGCGATTCAACCTTGTTTCATTGGTAAATATTAGCTCAAGTGGTGGCGATGGAGTCACTTTTAAGATCAGTGGAGTGATATATGCTAAGTAAAATTAAAAACAATGCTATCTATGGAGCGCTGATGCTTGTGCTGATCGCAGCAGCAGTATTTTATTGGAAAAACTCGACGCCGATAGTCCCCAGCAAACAAAAGGCAAGCTCAGACAGCGCGCTCTCAATCAAACAAGACGCTTATTCACGGGCGACAAATGTACAAGAAACCAAATCCCCACTTTCAACCTCGACCGCTGGTTTCGGCCGAAACAACCCGTTTTCGCCATACAAATAAGTACGCAAAAAAGAAGAAACCCTGCCTAGGGCTGCTTCTAATCGCAAAATTAAGACAGAACTAAGCCACTGTCTTTTTGGCCACGCCTGCCGATTTTAGCGCACTCTCGATCTTCTCAACCACTTCCCCGGGCATGACCTCACTTTTGATGAGATAAGCATCGGTATCTCTCATCATCTCCTTGACCTTATCGATCTCGCGAACAAGGGCGGTCAATAGAATTACCGGGATACCGGCAGTCTCCTCATCCTCGCGCAGTTTCTTCATGACATCAATGCCGTTAACCTTCGGCATCATAATATCCAGAAGAATAACACTTGGCTTCTCGCTCGATGCCTTTTGGAGTGCTTCCTCTCCATCAGAGGCGGAGATGATCTCGTAGCCGCCCTCCTTGAGCCGAGCTTCATACATTTCGCGCAAGATCATATCGTCATCAACAACCAGAATCTTTGCCATCAATACCTCCTAGTTTGCTTTGTAAACTACGTAGTCAAATAGATCATATAACGTTCCCGATTGGCGATCAATATCTGCGGTCAACTTTCGACTAGTTCCGTTGAAGTAACCGGTCGACTCAACGTGGGTATATGGTCCATATATTGGCAATCCAATCCCTGTTGGATTGTTCATGTCTCTAAAGGCAAAAGCAATATCCGCTCCGATCGGCTTGACTGACAGCTCCGCCTCCGGGTCCAACATATCACCCATTCCTTTAAGCATAAATTTAGCCTTGATACCGTTTATCGGGGCATATCCATTGGTAGGATGCAGAGTATAATTTATCCTTGATGATGGATCAATATTAGAATTAATACCGTTGCAAACAGCGCTATTGTTATAAAACATAAGTTTGTGCTCCTCAAGGTTGCCGCCCTGTTTGCCGGTCAGCTTCATCTCCAGCAAGACGCATCGACTGTCAAGTGTGGTACCGGAATCGCTTGACGAGGCAATCGGCCTGAAAAAAAACTGAATATCGCTCGTAGATAAATTCACCTTAAACTTTTTAGCCTCATCCTTTAGAATCCGGTAGGGGGCAAACCGGTGTTCGCCATAGTTCTTATCGTCAGCGGCAGTTAGAGTGAAGGGAATAGAGATAATCTTGTTAACATTGCCGTGCGCAACCGAGCGAGAACCAAGCTTCAGATCATAATAGGCTTTGCTCACATCAAGGGGCAGGGCTACATTGGGTTGGCTGCCATCAGAAAGATTACTTCGAGTAAATTCATTTCTGTTGTAAGCTAGATCATCAAATGGGACCTCCGTGTCGCGATCGTAGCGGTAACGCAAGAAGCTCTCCTCGATGCCGGACTCAGCTGAGTAATAGGCAACGATGCCACTCTCGTAAATCGATGAGATAGTGCTCTCAGCAAAGAGAAGCCGACTCAAACCAAAAACAGTGCCGCCGATTGCGGTCAGAAGAAAAATAGTGATAATGAGCGCCGATCCCCTCCGCCTCATCGGGCCTCCGTCAACTAGTAAGAGTATAAGCAAGTAAGCTGCACTGAATCCTGTGGCTGACTTACCAGCCTACTAGCTTATCTGCTTATCGCTATTTTACCAGATTTACCCGACAAGCAACAAATCCCCCGCCCTAAATTACGATGACCGAGATACAAAAGATCAATGAGCCTGACATAATAAGACGCCGGAGCACAACCACTTGCCCTAGCGGTGCCTTACCCCGTATAATTGGTTTAATATTCAAAGGAGGATAATGTATAAGTTGCGCATCTCTTTTTGGGAAGCGGCCACCTGGTCGGTCGTCATCTTGATGACACTTATCGTTGTCTCTTTCTTCCCATGGTATACGGCCGAAAACCTGCTTCGATACATCTTCGCCACCTCAGGCGTAGCAGCAATATTCTGGTATCTGAAGAGTCGTCGGCTTTATCGCGAGAGCCAGGAAAAAACTTTGGAAATTGCCCAAAAACAGAAGGAGATCTCTGCTCATCAAAAAACCATTAGCCTGATCTTCGACAATTCCGCTGACGGCATTCTTATCCTCGACAACGACCAGATCATCACCGACTTCTCTCCGGGACTAGAAAAAATCACCGGCTACTCCAAGAATGAGGCTATCGGAAAAAATGCTCAAGAACTATTAAAGTTTTCCGGCGACAACAGCAACAGCTTGCTTCCAGATGCGATGTTCATCTCTCGCTCTCTCCACAAGAAGCCCTACATCAGAAACACCCTCATGACCAAGCAGGGCAGAGAAATTGATGTCGAAGCAAGCTACACCTTGATCTCTGATCCCGGCAAGAACAACATAAGCGGCATGGCAATCATTCGCGACATCACATATGAGAACGAACTCGTGCGAAGAGACAAAGAGTTTATTGCGATCACCTCTCACCAGCTCAACACCCCGCTCTCTATCATTCAAGGCTACGTCTCTCTGATCAAGGAGGGCAAGGCGGGAAAAGTAACTGAAACTCAGATGAATTACATTAATGAAATTGTATCGGCACTCAAAAAGATGATCGACCTCACGAACAATCTTCTATCTATCTCACGGATTGAGCAAAATAAAATCAAGTTGGAGAAGAGTGATGTCAACGTCGCTGAGATAATAAAAAAGATTATGGACACATTTGGCTCTTTTGCCAAGAAGAAAAATATCGATCTAATTTGCATGCAACCCAAGAAGGACCTATTGGTTTACGCTGACCAAGAAAAGTTAATTCAAGCACTATCAAATATCACCAGTAACGCCATAAAATACACTCAAAAAGGCAAGGTCGAACTATCCGTCAACAGAGAGGCTGGCAATATTGTCTTTCAAATCAAAGATAGCGGCATCGGTATCGCCCCAGAGGAAATAGAGCGTATTGGCGAAAAGTTTTATAGAACGCAACAAGCGATTGATGCCGACCACCAGGGCACAGGTCTGGGCGTCTTCATTGCCAAGACAATAATCGAAAAGCACGGCGGGACGCTGGCGATCAGAAGTGTTCTAAATAAAGGCACAACCTTTGTCGTGTCTCTGCCGGCAACTAACTATTAGAGGAGTATATGAAAAAGGTATTAATCGTCGACGACGAAGAAGCAATATTAAAAATGTATTCGGTCGTGCTACAGGATGAATTCGAGGTTATAACCGCTCATAATGGCAACGAGGGCTTTGAGACTGCAAAAAGGGAAAAGCCAGATTTGATTTATCTCGATATCATTATGCCGCAACTGAACGGACTTGACGTCTTGGGCAAGCTGAAGGATGACAAGGAGACGACCACCATTCCGGTTGTTCTTCTAACCAATCTTCCCAAGGAAGCTTCTGCCGATAAAGCTAAAGCGCTTGGTGCTGCTGACTATTTTGTTAAGGTTGAGACTGAGCCGAGCAAGATTGCCGAAATTACCAAACAAATACTGGGCTAGCACTGCTATTAAAATTAAAAGCGCTACTTCGGTTAGCGCTTTTAATTTTGTACTTCGATGCTGTTGACAAACTGAGTGATAAAATGTACAGTGTTGCGTTAAGCTACTATTTGACTATCGGGCCAGTATGGCCTAGTCGTTTTGATTATTATGAAAAAGAAAACTAGAAAAAATAGAAAAATTCTTATCATCGATGATGATTGGACTATCGCCCAGATGTATGGCGAAAGACTGGACACAGAGGGCTACGATGTTGTCTGGGCCAATGATGGTGTTGTCGGACTTGAGAAGATACTCCACCACAAGCCTGATTTGATCATTCTTGATCTCTTCATGCCCAACCGTGGTGGTTTAGGCGTCTTGCGAGTTCTGCGAAGCATTCCAAAGACTGCCCAGATCCCAGTCATCGTTCTAACTGCCTATCCGAAAGAGGAGTTTACCTCTGTTGCCGAACGTTACGGCATATCATCATTCTTTGGCAAGGCAAGCACTCTTCCTGCTGAGATCGTACTAAAGGTAAAAGAGGCTATGGCAGTACCAAGGACAGTCAGGAAAAGCTACACCCAGGAAATCACAATCGCAAAGTTGTACTAATATCACCTCAAAAAGCGGTCAGCCTTGACCGTTTTTTGTTTTGGCTTCGACTCCCAAAACATCAAGCGCAATCCGCGTTGCTCCCTCAAGGTTTTTAGCGCAAACATCCGTACCATAGATCGAGGTAAACTTACCATCCAGATAATAGTCACTGATAACCTGGAGGGAGGCAATTTTAACACCCTTCTCCTTGGCGATCGCAAACAAAGCAGAACATTCCATCTCGAAGCCAGCAATATTATTTTCTTTGGCGTGATCAATCTCAGCCAGCGTCTGTCTAAACATACAATCGGTTGTCCAGATTGAAATCGGCTTAGCACCCTTTTCGATCAGCCTGTCTGTCAAATCCTTGTCTGGATAAGCCCACGGATCACTGTTCTCCGTGTAATGATGCGACACACCTTCGTCCCGCATTGCCCTGGTTACTGCGTAGACGGCATCGTTGTCGTGCTTCGTGCTCACTTTGCCATACAATCCGATATAAACGAAATTCTTGATACCGTAGGCAACCAATTGCTCAAATACCCATGCCCACATCGGAGAACCGAATCCGACGAAAGCACAAAAAACAGCCACATCCTCATTCATCAATATCGGCTCGATAATATTCGGTCCCTTGGCCAGATCCAAATCTTGTTCCAATCCACTCCGCAGCCTCGCCAACGGACTAAAAATACAATTCTCTGGCGCCAGTGGAAGCTCCGATAAGTCGGAGGCCTTGTTGTTCTTCAGGAACATGTCGATCGCCCGAAGGGAATTCTCCGAGCTAAACTTTTCCTTTCGCTGAGGTAAATACATGAGATCTCACTTATTTAGTTATTATCCATCTAATCCTAGTCTTTTCACTGTTCTGATTCAATGCTCAAAAAAAGCGCCAGCTAACTGGCGCGGCGGCAACTTACTTCTAAGGAAATCGGCTGCAAAACGCAACCCTCAGGAATTTCCCCCGGCGAATAATATCCAATATATCGAACAGTAAGGTCAAAGAGGGTCCATTGACCTGTTTTACCTCTTGGGTGATAGGGATTACCGAACTCCAAATCAAGCATCGGCTGACCGCACTGAATTAACCAATCAATCGGGAAAAAGCCGTCCTTAACAGAACTGCAAGAAAACTGGCATCTCACTCTCCTGGTATCAATAACTTGCACATAAATGGCATCACCGAGATTTGGCTTACGCCATGTTCCATCGACAAGCAAACAAAATATCTCGCCTGGCCGCCTTGGCCGGGCCACGTCCAGAGGTATTCTCACCCGGCACCTCCTTGGTCAGAATATTTATACTACCCCAAAGCAAATTTATCAACCACTGCCACTAAAAGATTGCCCCGACAATAGTTGCCGGGGCGGGGATTTTCCTCTGCTCGATCCCTTCGTCCTCACTATGCGACCATCCTCTCCGGCCGCGATACCCGTGCCATCTTCATCAACTTGATTTCCTCCATGGCTTCGATCCAGGTCAGGATCTGCCGGGCAGCAACATCGAGATAGACGTTGTCGATCTTCCTGATCATGTTCAGCGTCGGCAAGCGACGCGGACAGAGCTCGTCGACATACTCGCCGAAGACGTTGTGCTCGGCCATGCGCTCCCGGTCGATAACGACCAGATCCGTCGAAGCTGGCTGCATACAGTTGAGGTATGGTGCAGCGGCACGCCGATCGCTGAGATGGAAGGTGTCGACATCGATCCGGATCATTGTCATCTCCTCGATGGTGGGAAGATTGACGATCCGGCCGATGCAGCGGGCTGAGACGAACGGCTCGAAGCCTCCGCTCTGGTTTCTGGTTGCGTATCGCCCCCAGTCGACGATTGTTATACCAGGGGGCAGGAGAGCTATGGTCTGTTCCAGATACCGCTCGAAGTCCTGGATGCCGCCATTGGCGTTACCGAGATAGACCGCAGCACAAACTTCCATGTTGAAACGATGGAAGTCGGGCCGCCACTCGATCAATCGACTAACGACACTTGTGACCCCGCTACAGCGCGGGCCTCCGATCGTGACCAGAACGTTTCTCATCATGGTGCTCCTCTCTGTCGACGTTCGATCGACCCCATCATAATACGATTAGAAATTGCTCCAAGAGATCTTGTCTATAATTTTGACAACTAATTAATTGCAATAGTACTTAGCTCGATCTATAATATTGTCAATGAACAACAAAAATCTCGAAACATTAATCGATCTTGGTATGGAGGACAAAGAGGCAAGAATCTATCTTTCACTCCTTGCGCTTGGCAATGCCACCGTCGCTGATGTTGCACAACGATCTGGTATTAAGCGAACTACCATTTATTTCATACTGGAAAATCTCAAGAAGAAAGGGCTGGCTCACCGATTGAAGGTAGATACAAAAACTTTCTATTCGGCTGAGCGTCCGCAAATGCTACTGCGCCACGAGAATGAAAAAGTTAAAAAATTAGAGGAGATACTACCCTCCCTTGTTTCATTGGGTCACGCCAAATCACAGAGAGCAAAGGTACTCTTTTTTGACAGCGAGGAGGGCTTCAAGCAAATCTGGTTTCGCCTCTTCCAATCTGGCGAAAAAGAGTACTTGATTATCACCGACCCAAGAGAGATGCTCTACTTCGTACGCAAAAATTACATCACCGGCAAGATCATTAAGGAAAAAATCGAACGAGATATAAGCAGTCGCCAGATCATCGCGGCATCAACCTACGCCAAAGAGATTGTGGCCAAGGACAAAGAAGAAAACCGCACCTCAAAAATTTTGCCGTTCGGCCACTCGCTACCCTTCACCACGATAATCTTTGGCGATAATGTTGCCCTTATCTCTCCCATCATGGAGAATATTATTCTTCTAATTGAAAGCGAGGCCTTTGCGCAAACCGAACGCTCCAAGTTCGAGGCGCTGTGGCAATCATTGTCCGCTAGCAGCTAAACCATCGATCTCCTCTGCCAGCTCAAAGTCTTTTGCCGTTACGGCTTCAACGTCATGGGTCCACGTCTCTATGATAACTTCGTTGAATGAGATATGAATCTCAGGATGGTGTTTGCGACGCTCGGCGATTGCGCCGACATCATTAACAAATTGCAACGCCTCAGGGAAATCCTTGAAGGCGAACTGACCGAAGAGCGTCATGTCGTCTTCATCGATAAACCAGCTTTCTGATAATTGGTCGAGCCGCTCCTCCATTTCGTCCTCATTCATTTTTTGTTCTTCATTAGCCATGAATGCTCCTTCCTGCTCACATTGTAACAAAAAATGTACCCGGGCAGGGACCGGGTACGGACTAGGGCAACAAGAGACTATAAAACTCCTGCCAAGAGTAGACGCGAACGGCAATGTCACCAGGATCCTCGTCCCGGTTGTAGGGTTGATCAAAGAGATACAAACGTGGCACGACGCCAACGAGGCACTGCAGGGCCTCAATACTGTCGTCGACGTAAACATCAAGACCGCCGAGGTCACGCACAATCGCCGTCTTGTCCTTGCTCATCCCATTGCTTAGGACTGGAATATCCCATCCATGCAACTGGAAAAGCTCAACAATGTGCCTGGCAGCAACCTCCGGCCGACTACTGATAACTGGCACAAACCAGCCATCACGCAACATTCGGTCAATGTGCTCTCTGGCACCGGGAACAAACTGGAAGGTCAGGGCCTGCTCGCGAACCTTATAAGCAAAGTCCTTAATCGCATCATACTGTTTGCTTGTAATAATACCCTCCCGAACCAGAAGCTCGCGCTTGGCAAATCGGGGCGGAATATCAATACCAAAAAGTATTCTTGACGCCCTGGACTTGGCTTCGGCACCGTCAAGGACAACACCGTCACCATCAAGGCCGACACGCAGACGGGTCAACAAAACCACCCCCTCTCCTGTCGTAGAGTGACCATCCGATATTAGTCTAAGCCTTTTTTTATCAGATGGGCAAGACCTTGGGACCCGAGATACAAATATTTAGTAAACTATGCCTGGTCAAACTTTTTGACATTTTCATGTAGGCGCGAAAAGGAGAACTCCAGTCGATCCAAAAGAGCTTGTGCCGTTTTGGGAAAACGCTTAAATTCGATTGAACCCATCTCTTCCCGCATCTCCTCAACGATGGGAAGAAAAAATGAATGAGCCCAGTCAGAACCGAGATCGTGCAGTCCATAGGCGACACAGATCGTATTTTCAACCAAATCACTCAGCTTTATAAGTTTCGCCTCTTCCGGTGCCTCTGCCATTTTGGTCAAGTAGGCATCGCGGTCAGCGTCGCCGCCCTCATTGGTCAAAAACCAGATAAGCTCGTCAACCTCCTTGCCAAAATGCTTAATGATCTCACCTCTCTTGATACTTGTGTCTTCGTAGAGATCGTGGCCGAGAGCCGCCAACAAGATTTGTTCCAATCTTTTCTTGTTATGACTGAGCTCATTAGACTGGATGAGTGCATTGTTTAATATCTCAGATACGCTTACCAGATGGTGCCAATAAGGAACTTTGTCAGCATTGCGCCCCTGGTGAGCATGATATTTTTTGATAACCTCGACCATTTCCTTGTATTGCGCGCTTTCCATATTGCCTCCAAATTATCTAGATCTAATTTAGCAACTTTTGAGAACAAAAACAGCCCCGCAAGCAACGCCTGCAGGGCCGGAAAACGGTCAAAACAAAGAACGGTAATAATCCAGGAAATGGCGGTAGTCCAGTTCATCCTGGGCCGGATGTTCACCAGGGATCTGACGCGGACGATGGCTCAGGTATTCGACCCTGGCTAGATTTGCCGGCAACCCACCACCCATGGTGTAGTCAGGAAGCGCCGTATTGGCGCGCATCAGGAGCCAGGCGCTTGCCATCTTGGCCGCCTTGCCGCAACCATCAGCAAAGAAATGGTCCCGCATATCAATGTGCCACTCAGCCAGAGCGGCCAAGGTAATGGCGTCAGCACCGCTTCTTATCTGCTGGTGCAGATTGTAGTAGAAGCGCTGCATGGCCCTCTCAAGATCAGCCACCCGAGTGTAAAGATATTTGTCAGAATCGGCACCGCCACGGAAAAGGCAGCCATCACGCAGAATTCCCCGATTGACCTTCTGAGCCAGAGTTTCGATCACAAAGCGAAGTGATTGCGGACAGGTCACAAATCCAATCTCATGACGGCCCTCAAATGCATACTCGACGGCCATCTCCAGGTTCAAGCGAGCCAGTTCGGCCGCCCCTTCAGCATCCAATCCTGGCACGATCTTTGCCCCCTTATCGGCTGACGCGCCAAGATCCAATATACCTTTGGCCGTCCGACTCATCAGTAGCAGATTGCGACCTGCTTGTTCCTGATACTCCTCTAGCGTTGGCACTGTCATTCCTCCTCTCCGTTCCCTACTCACGCATAACCGCCAGATCAGTCGTCTCGACAACCTGAAGACCGTTGTTGTTGAGAACCTCTTCAACATCGGCGTAAACAGGCATTATGGCGGCAACGCCAGTAACCGTGATCGCCCGCTGGACTATCGGCTGCAAACCGACAAGAACGAATGGCGCGCTCAACTCAGGCGGGAGAGCGGGCCGATCCGCACTGGCAATGCCAGTGAATTCAACCAAGCCCTGGATAAGCACCCCTAGACCGACGCTATCCATGAAATCAACTTCAATCATGTCGACAATGACGCCAAATCCGATCGGCGCTCGCTTGTGCAGTTCAGAGAGAATATCCCTCAACTGCTCCGCGGTATGGCCGTCGAGCTCGCCGGAGAGCTCGACGACATAGAATTCACCCTCAATCCGTACGGGGTTAATATGCAGATAGCTCACTTCATCTATCTGCAAATGTCTCGGGTTCATGCTACACCTCCGTACGTTCTTATAACATAAAAAAGAATATTAAGCAATGGCTAATATTGCATGCCGGCACTTTCCGTGTTATTATGCGCGCAGCGACAGGCAAAGGAGGGAACAGGTCATGCCTGATGATCCGTATCGCGCTACGTTTGATTGCCGAGTGGTGGGGATGAAGTTTTCGCCCATCTCGCTCGACCTGATTGTCCTGCTTGAAGACGCCCGCCTTGTTGTGTTGGGTGACGACGGGCAGCGCAAAGTATTTCTGCCAGAAAGAGTTGGCGGCAGGGCCTACTCGCTCGCAGTCTCTCCGACTGAGGACGCGTCCAGGGAGTTTCCCCAGTTTGTTGTTGCCTGCGATAAACCGTTCGAGCATTCGGATGATACGCATTTCTTGCAATTCAGGGGTCTGAGAAGCAGCTCACACCACCTCATGACAATCGCAACCGATCACCCGATCGGTGTGATGTCTTACTTTAAACGAGATGGCAATCTCAACCTGCTTTACGGTGACACAGATGGCAAGTTGGCCTGTTTCGATATGCAGAGAGGAGGAAGTAACTGGCATGAGCCAATCTGGCAAAACCGAGTGGCCTCTGGACCGATCCTCTCTCTGGCAGTGTCACCCGATGGAACGTGGGCCGTTGCCGGAAGCGAAAGGCCATCGTTTGTTACATTTGATCCTACCAGTGGCAGCGAGATAAACCGTAGGCAACTTTCTCTTTATGGTGATCCAATCGGGCCGGTTACCTCACTGGCGATAGGCAAAGACACATCCGATTACTTTGTCTACACAACTTCCAACGGCGCAATCTGCGCGCATCACTATGCCAGCAGTGCCTATGCCTGGTTTATCTCCGATTCTCAGTTTGACTACAGAACCGTTGTTGCCCACAAGAATTCCCGAACAATGATCGCTGGCAGCAACTTTAACACCCTGCGTATCTTTGACGAAATTCGTGGCGAAACACCAGCCCGCCACATTGCCACTGAGCCATCAGTTTACTTCCTCGATGTTCATCCATTCCGAGGTTGGCTTGCTATCTGTTCCATTATCGGAGTACACGGCGGCGTCAAGTCGAAAGTTCGAGTTTGCACTACCCCCTAATTCTATTGGACGAATTGTCATGGGCGCAGTACTGACTGCGTCCTTTTTTATTACAAAAAAATCGGAGGAGATCCGATTTCGGCTAAAGGGGCGGGCTGACACCCTTGCCCCGGGGAGATTATTGAGGCTCTATGGCCTCTTCCAATGTTCTATATAACCGGATAACGCTGAGACGCTTCGCCAGACCAAGGATCCTTTTGACCCGGGACGAGACACCGACCAACTTTACCTCGCCATTATTCTGACTGGCCTTCTTGTAGTACCGGCTGATGGCGCTGATACCGCTCGCATCCATAAATGACACCCGGCTCAGATCGATCACAATGTTGTAGCAACCTTCATTTAATACTCGATCCAGGCAATCGCAAAGCTCAGGAACGGTATAAATGTCAATTTCACCCTCGACACTTACAACCGTCCATCCGCCGAGCCCCCTAGATACCACGAGGAACTGGGGACCTGGAGTCTGTTGCATGGGCTTCCTCCTTTGAATGGCCTCTCATTTTATCACATAGTTGACAACAAGAAAAGACGGGTAGGAATAATTAATCTCAGGTTAAGATCAAAACAGTCTGACAAATTAGATTAGACAGACTCTCGCATCCAAGACACCTTGCACATAAGCCAACAAACAAAGCAGCTATTCCGACCGACCAACTATGTGCCTCCCCAACAGAATAATATCATCAACCAAATATTACATATTACAAAAAAGCCACCGGCTATGATCCGGTGGACGTGTGAGAATACACCACTATGTGCCAAGGGGCCAGCAACCCTTCGCAAGAAGATATCGGTCAACATTCGCCGCTCCAGCCATACGCAAACCAATATCAAGATCCAAAAGTGCCTCACTGGGAGGCTCGCTTCTTCCGACAAAAGCGGTTCCACCACACGACCAGTCACAAGACTGGCCAGATGCCAAACCATAAACAGTGACATTAAACCTCGGTCCGGTCGGCTGATCACCGTTCAAACGTGCGGATTCGTAGCACAAATACTCTCGGAGCTCATGACAACGATCAATTGTTGAAACATGGACAACTATGGTTGGAACAGGTAGCGATAATGATATGGCCGACTTCAAAAAGGCGGCTATCTGTCCTTTCCACGCACCCGATTCACCAATCTCTATCAATCCAATAGCACCATTGCCCATAACAACATCACAGTCGCACGAAAGTGTCTTCGGAAGCTGCTCGCTTCGTGGCAACGTTGGATCGTACACCAACAGAATCGATCGAGCCGATGGTCTCATCAGCGCCTCCTCTCGACACGATTTAACCAAATTTATCACTTACTTAGGTCTTTTTCAACTATTCCAATTGCTCTGAGCTAGGCCCAACAACCAATAAACCGCCAAACAAGTTGGCAGTTTTTAAAAAACACTCAAACCGTAGCTTGAGCATTTTTTGGTACCGCGTATGGGAGTCGAACCCATGATTTCCGCCGTGAGAGGGCGGCGTCCTAGACCACTAGACGAACGCGGCACGTCGTGTCTGTCCCGCTAACAACGAATCTCGATAGACTTTGCAATAATAGCACAATCTGGCCTTTTTCTCAAGCCTATAGTTGTTCCTGGGGCTGCTCGTTCGCAGTTTTTACATCTGCAAAGAGCAAACTGTCAACTATTGCGCGCGCGAAGTCAGTCGCAACCTCGGAACTGCTAGCAGTAATAATATTACCGTCTGTCACGACATCATTGCCAGAAAACTTGGCACCGACTTCATCAATTGCTTCTCGTGCCCCACTCCAAGCGGCAACGTTATGGCCAGACAAAATCCCTGCCTTGGCAAGCACGACCGGAGCCCAACAGATCGCGCAAACGTATTTCCCAGTACTGGCAAACTCCTGAGCCAAGCCCAAGGCCAAGTCATCCGCGAAATAGCGCTCAACTCCATTCCCGCCCACATAAACAATGCCATCGAATTCATCAGGGTTGACTTCATCAAAAGTTAGATCTACCCCAATTGTAGTTCCGCCGATTCCGGTACACTCTCCTGGCTCTGCGGCCGCAATCTTTATTCCGATTCCGTTATCCGAAAGCATCTCATAAGGCACACTAAACTCCTCATCACGAAACTCATAGTTCGGCACAACCATAACTACCTTTTTCTCTGAATCCATCACGCCTCCTTATCGTTAACGATAGAAACCCTTTGATCATTATAATGCGTATCATTCCCCCAGAGCAACCTTTTAGCTTTTGTCGTATTGCGAACAACTGAGTGTTTGTCCAAAAGCGCAACACCCCGTTCCTTGTCTTTTTTGAAAAGAAATGTTAACATTCGATCGCCAGGCACTAATGTTTTGAGATCATTCCGAGATCGTCTAGTGGCAGGACAGCGGATTCTGGCTCCGCTAACCTAGGTTCGAATCCTAGTCTCGGAACCAAGAAAAGAGCTTTCATTGAGAGCTCTTTTCTTGGTTTGTAGGATTCGAACTGGGAAGGGGTCGGGAAACGGGAGTTTCCCGTGTCGGAAGGTTGGGAAACCGAGGGTTTCCCAAAGCGAGACGTAGAAGCGAGCGCTCGAGATCCTAGTCTCGGAACCAAGAAAAGCACTCTCAATGAAAGTGCTCTTCTTGGTTAATCAAGACTACTCAAATTTGCTCGTATACGTATTTTAACTCGGCCCCAGGACTCAATAATTTCTCCATTTATTTAGTCCTATGAGAGCAATTTTTTTCAATTAAGCGTTTGGAATCTGCTTGTCTCCATAAATCCAAGCGGAACTCGCTGTAAGCTAGAGTTGGAGCCACAAGGACCTGTTCAAATACTTTTTCCTGAAGCGAGAGCGAGATGATATCAGGCGAAAAACAGGAATTGTGAGGAGGAATAGCCAAAAGCTATTATGACAAGCAATTCGTGCTTTGCAGCCGAAATCAGCCGCTCACAGCTATCGGACACAAGTGTTTGGGCAGGTCCCAATGCTCGGAAAGGAGGTGAGAATATGCAGATAAGACTGAGGACACGAATGACAATCTGGCTCATAGCAGCGATAATTGCAGTTGGCGGATCAATAGGTCTCGGCTCTAATTCAGCTGAGGCGCACGACTGCGCTTGTAGCTGTGGGCAGCAGGTTCAAACCACAACAAAACGGGTTATCGCCGCACCTAAAAAATTCAGACACAGAAAGGTTGTTCATCAGGCCCCGATCGAGAAAAGAATTATAGTCAAAAAGGTTGTCGTCAAAGAAGTAGTTCATGAGCCGATTGAGAAAACCGTCATCGTGAAGGAGCCGGTGGTGCTGCGTGAAAGCATTGTCAATGAAGGACCAGTTGTTGTCGAAAAGAAGGTAATCGTGAAGGAGCCGGTGGTGGTTAAAGAGCCAACCATTATCAAGGAAACAAAGGTGATTAAAGAACCCGTTATAATCAAAGAAAAAGTAGTAATCAAGGAGCCTGTTGTCGTCAAGGAAAAAGTAATTATCAAAGAACCGATAATAATCAAGAAGCCCATCATTATCAAAGAACCGGTCGTGATTAAGGAACCGGTAATAATCAAAGAGCCGGTCATTATCAAACAACCAACCCCCGCTGTTCAACAGCCGATTCAGCACAACGAGATTACGGATATCGAGCGAACAACAATAAGAAGCGGTGACGACGTCAACGTTTCTACCCGCTCAGTCAACACGATCAATGCAAGAGGATCAAGTTTCAACCGAATCTACAACGCTGATCGTCAAAGTATTTCGGCCGATGGTGATGTTAGTGTTAGTAACACCAATATCAACACAATAAACGCAAGGTTCTAGGTACAACCAACTTAGATAACTTAACTAAGGCCCCGCTCGGGGCTTTGGTGTATAACTTAGGCAAAAGGCGAAAGGAAAGCAAATATATGGCCCTCTTGCGCCCGCATGCATCGCCTGGAGCGAAGCGACTGCGGGCAGGCCTCTCACACTTACGCCTAATATATGCTATAATCCCTCATATCATGAACAATAAACCACCCCTAATCGTTATCGTTTCCGGCCCGTCAGGGGCAGGCAAAAATTCTGTCGTCGCACCACTGCGAGCAAAGACCGATGATTTTGCTTTTTCTATTTCTTACACAACAAGACAAACAATTCGCCCCGACGAAATCGATGGGCGAGACTATCATTTTGTGAGTAGCGCTGAGTTCGCTCATTCTATCCAGAAAGAAGAATTTTTGGAGTGGCAAGATGTCTTTGAAAACCGTTATGGCACCAAAAGGTCTGATTTTGAGAAGCTTCTTACAACAAACAAGACTGTTGTTGCTCTCCTGGACGTTAAGGGAGCGATGTGCGTAAAGGGGGAGTACCCAAATGTTGTAACTGTTTTTGTTATGCCGCCCGATTTAGACATCGCCTCAGAACGGCTGGAGAAGCGGGCAACGGACTCCGAAACGTCTCGGAATATCCGCAAAGAAAGATATGCCCTAGAAATGGACTACAAGGACAAATACGACTATATTATTGTCAACGACGACCTACCAATGGCCCAGCAAGAACTCTCTAGCATTATCAGTAGCAGATTGCTCAAAAATTAGAAAGGCTCCCGCATTTAAGGAAGCCTTTCTCGCTTGAATATTGAGCACTTATCGCAGTACGTTAACCCATTTCAAGACGGCGATAAGTACGACTGCCCCAACGACGCCCCACAACAACCCGAAGAGTGAGAGCGTTCCGGCGGCAGCAGCAGAACCGATGCCCAATAGATTGAAGAAGATAAACCTGGCCAACAACGCTCCGATTATTCCAACTATCACGTTGGCCAGTATTCCCTGCTGTTCATCGGTTCTCATAACCATGCTTGCTAGCCAGCCGACGATTCCGCCGACAATGATGGCTACTAATATATCCATTGTGCCTCCCGATTTATTACAAGATGCGCAAGTTACCCAAAGGACACACGCTGCGCAACAAAAGGGTAATACTTCGAAGGTTCCTGTTTGTCAAAGCTTCGGGCCCGACAACTACCTGACACTCATCGGCTAGCACCCTTTTATTTCATTATGGGCACTTCTCCCTCTTAATTATACCATTCGTATTCAAGTTGTTTTCTCAACAATTCCCCGCTCCCAGAAACGACAAAAGTGCTGGCAAAAATAGATCTCTGGTACAACAAAAGGCTATTGAGTGCGTCCAAGTTTTTTTGCCAGCACCCTGGCTTCTGCGAGAAGAGCCGCTACCTCCAAAAGCCCCTTTTCCCAGAAAGTCTTGTCCTCAATGTCAACACCGAGCCCTCTAAAAATATTTGTGGGCGAATCAGATAACCCCGCCGAAAAAAATACTTTTACCTTCTGCATAAATTTGTGATCTCGCCTGACTGAGCTTTGCAATGATTTCGAAATTAATAATCCGCTAGCATAGGAGTAGACATAGAAGAATGTTCTAAAGTGCTGCCAGTAAACCCACCAGTTCTCTGATCCGCTCGTTTGCTCAACCGCCGAACCCATATAGTCAGCCATGTGCTTCTGGAAGATAGCACCTATCTCCTCCTTAGAGAGATAGCCCTTCTCCCTCAGAGCATTGTGTAGTTCTTTCTCGAATTGATATGCTGCCACCTGTCGAAAGATTGTGGCAATATCATCATCGAGTTTGGCAACCATGAACGCCAGCTTGGTCTCCTCGTCAGCCTCTCCCCGTAATTCCTCGAGCGCAAAGTCCTCCATAAATGTACTCGCCACCTCGGCCGTGGACAAAGGAGTGCCGAAGTTCAACGCATTTTGCTTTGCCTTGATCAGTTCATCGTTAATACCGTGTCCCATTTCGTGAGCAAAGGTAGACACGTCCCCAGCCTTGTTGGTGTAATTCAAGAAAACATAAATCGGCTGAGATATCAGGTTGCCCATGCAAAAAGCGCCACCGTGCTTGCCCTGACGAGGATAGACGTCGATTCTACCTTCATCAACGAAACGCTCGAATATCTGGCTAAACTCCGGATCAAGGTTCGAAAAAACTTTGCGCAGCAGCACGACGGCATCTTCATATGAATATTCTTTGTTGATATCGCCATAGACGAGGCTGCGCCAATGGTAGGGAAGGGATTTCACACCAAACAGCTCAGCCTTAAACTGGTAGAAATCCCTCGAAATTGAAAAGTGATCGGAGACCGCCTCGACAAGCGCATCAACACTGGTTGAGCTGATATCATCGCTCAAATGTCTAGCAGCATCGGGCCGCACAAAGCCCCGCAGCTCGTCGTTAATTTTTTTGTCTTGCAAAATTGAGTTAATCTCCGCCTCAGCCACATCAACATATTTGACCAAGACCTCGTTGATTGCCTTGCCCGCGCTATCGCACACGTCAGTATTGCTTGTTTGGAGCATGTTCTGAATTTCGGAGAAACTTTTTTTCTCTCTCGTGCCCTCCTCGGTCAAAACCTCTCGAGTTTCGCGGGAAAGAAATCCGGAGGTCATTTTGCGCCAGTTGGAATAGGCCGGCGTCGACTTGAGGTTTAATATCTTCTCCTCGTCCTCGCCCAAGAGATATTGAGCCTCAGCAAAAAGCTTCTCCAAAAAGTGATGATAAGCAGAGAGCTCCTTGCTCTCCAGAAAGGTTTTCTGCCTGTCAGCCGGCACCTTGGCAAGCCTCAAGACGAAGAACTGCATCTCGTTCTCGCATTTAATCGAAAAATCATTTATCTGGTTATACTTTGCCTTTAGCTCGGGATTGTTCTCGTCTTGCTGGGTTCGAAGGTAGTAGTAATATCTCTCTCCGCCACCGTTAGAATAGACCCGCTCCCACTCATCATATTCAGACAGTGCCTCACTAAGAACCTCCGGCTTCTCCAAATAATCGTTTCTGTTTCGCCACTTCTCAACGAATTCCTTGAGTTTGTTTTCTATCTCTCGACGCTCATCTTGCGCCTTCTCGTCACTCTCAAATAGCGGCGACAGGTTCCACTCTGTTTGATATTTTCCGTGATTCATTCTTGTTTCCTTCTATCTCCCTCGCCCCCTGGGTGAGGGTGAGGGTGAGGGTAATGATCAAGTTGATACTACCTTATTCTAGCACAAAACGCCGCCCCGGAGACTTTCGGGGCGGCCGTGTTGATGAGATATTTTTGGATATTAGTCCCAATCGCCACTCCGTATCATCCCATAGTGCTCCAATACCCGGATAGCCAATCTGGGCTCTTTCCCTTTTAACTGTTGGAACACTTGGTAGACCTCCCGATGATCTTCGGGCGAAAGGCCATGGAAAAGTTCATCCTCAAGATCAGGGCAAATCTTAACGACTGCGAGAAGGCAACGAAGATTGATGCAAGCAACTTGATTACCCATAATCCGTGTATACGGCGGCCTAAAAAATTCTTTTCTTAGAGCTTCCTGTATTTCTCTAAGTCTCTCCGGTACCAGATCGGCAATTTGTGCTGACAACCAGAGGAAGGTTGACGCAATTTCAGCTGCCGATTCTGGCAGGTCACGGGCGATCTGAATCATAACCTCATCCCTAAAACTCAGATGCGCCAACTCTACCGCCTTATCGGGGAAAGCCATGGCTAGTTCATAGTACTTTCCCGACTCTGACGCGATCCAGTTGAGAAGACCAGGGTATTGCCTAGCGAGCTCAATCGCACTATCGGGGTTGTCGTGTAGCCGTCGAACTACTGCACAACGCTCTCCTTTAGTAATGCTGTTCACTTTTCCCCCTATTCCGCATTGTCAAGCCAGCCTATTCCAGCCTGATTGAGGTATTGTAGATTAGTTGCTACTAATATTCAAGTGTTTCCACTTGTTTTGTGGTGGTTTTATGCTAACATTGGGGCAGCTATCACTATATTTGTTTTGTCATCGCTGGTCGAGTCAGGAATTCAATGATATTAATTTCTAGATTCCTGATCGAGAAGCCCCCGCCTGGAATGACAGAGGAGTAATTATGTATCGAATCTTAAAGCAGATAGGTTTAACCTCAAAAGAAGCAGAGGCGTATGAGGCCCTGCTTCGGCTTGGCGAAGTGCCAGTTTCGGAGATCGTTAGGGAGACAGGTGATCATTCGCAGATCATTTATCGAGCAATAGATGGATTGGTTGCTCTTGGCTTAGTTGCAGTCTCCTATCAGCAACATCGAAAATTTGTGAAGGCCGAGGACCCAACTACTTTGGAGCGGCTCGAGGAGAAACGATTGGAGGAGCTTCGACTAGTGGTGCCAGAGTTATTGTCAATTCAAAGACAAGCTCACAATACCTCAATCATCAGGACAAGCAAGGGCAATGAGGCGATTAGAGCAATGAGACTGGATAGCCTGGAGAGATTAAAAGCGGGAGACTGTTACTACGCCATTGGAGCAACTGGAGACCGGTACTTAGAAGCAATGGGCCAGTATTATTATGAGCAAACCGAGAGACGCCGGATCAAAAAAAAGATTCAGCGCAAAATGCTCTCTTATGACAATCAACGAGATAGATGGGAGTACGCCAAACCGTATAAAGAACTAGCTGAGACTCGATATCTGCCGGAGAGCTATACTATCCCCGCAACTACTAATATCCATGCGGATGTGGTGACAATTATCATTTGGGATGATATTCCGGTAGTGGTGACAATTGAAAGCAAAGCTATTGCCGAAAGTTACTTGCACTATTTTCATATGCTCTGGCAGATCGCTAAACTTTAATTTTTCAGTGCACGATAAAAATGTGTCACTTCTTACATCCCGACGAAGCCACTTGAAGCTACGACAGAGAAATTGACAAACATTTTACAATTGATAATTGGGCCTACCAAACGGCCACGGCCAAATGCCTGAGACACTCTGGGCACCGGTGTAACAGCCTTAGAACTAGTTATAGTCCGGCATTAGTCAAAATACGGCGGTGGATCTCGAAGGCGGCGAGAGCCCCTTCGCCGCCGGCGATAATCGCCTGATCGGGACCATTATTGCACGGTCCAACGGCGAACAAATTGTGATGCGAGCTTTCGAGTGAATGGAAATCAACCTTAATATAGCCGTCATCATCACGTTCCACCTCGATGCCGCCTTCATCCAGAAAACGGTCCAGCCTCTCATGTCCGAGCATGGTAAAAATCGCCTCTGCCTGAATCCGTGTGCCATCTTCTAAAATAATGTGTTCCAGATAGCCTTCATCCCCTTGCAGCTGGCTGATTGGGCTAACATAGGTATCTATGCCGTTTTTCTTGGCTCTACTCATCATCCCCGCACTGAATGCAGACGCTTTGTCAGAGAGAATTACCGCAATAGCTGATTCCGGCCTCATAAACTTAAAAATCAACGCCTCTGAGATTGTTCGATCATTGTTGCCGACAACAGCAATTTTTTTGCGCCTATTTTGATACCAATCACAGGCAGGGCAGTGAAAAACAGAGTGATCAAAAAACTCGTCAGGAATATCAATCGGCGGGATCGGATCAACAACTCCAACCGCCACAATGACATACCGGGCTTGATATTTATTTCCCTCCTCCGTCACGACGTCAAAACCATCTCCGCTAAACCTGACAGTGGTCACCCTCTCTTCCTTGCACTCAATCGGCAGATTGGCGATCTGCTCTCGGATGCGCCGCAAGAAATCCTGACCGGGCGTCACCTCGGCATGACCAAGAAAGTTCTTGAGGTTTGTCGCCACCGCCGTTCTGCCGGTAATTTTTTCCGGAACATCAAAAAGGATGACCTCGTGGCAGAAACGAGCAAGGTAGATAGCCGCACTCGATCCAGCCGGTCCGCCGCCAATAATAATTGTTTTATCCTGAAAATTATCCATTCTTTTCCTCCCTGCTGATAAGCAGGTAATTATAAAGGGTATAATACCCCGGGGGCAAGTCCTGACCCAAGATTTCGTAGCAACATACGGGTTATTAACCCTTTGTTACGCCCTGATTCTACGTCTTTTATATCTTGTAATAGCAAGAATTCAAGAATTGGATAATTCAACAAAAAAAAGACAGTAAGCACCCACGGCTTGACCGTCTTAGTTTGTTAGTTCTAAATAGAGCTGTTCCAGTCTGTCGGTCACAGATGGCCAGCTGAATTGCTTGATTCTTTCCCTTCCCTCAGTGACAAGATGACTGGCAAGATCTTTGTCGCCCAGAATTCGCAGAGTTGCGCTACCGATCTCCGCAGGAAAGCGCGGTCTCACGAGCAGTCCGCTCTTTTCGTTTTCGATCACATCAGGAATTCCGCCGACTCTTGTCGCCACAACCGGCACCTTCATCGCCATTGCCTCGAGAAGAACGATGCCAAACGTCTCCGCAAGAGAGGGAAGGACGAAAACGTCCCAGTGCTTAAGATACTTCTCCACATCTTTCTTGTGCCCCAAGAGCGAGATATGATGTTCTAGGCCTAATTTATTGATAAACCTCTCCAGTGACTGACGATCTTCTCCATCGCCGATTATCTCGAGAGTGGCAAGCGGGTATTTTTTGATAATCCCAGACATTGCCTCAATCAAAAATCTGTGCCCCTTCTGAGAATTAAGGTTGCCAATGGAGCCAATGATTGGGTTGTTGGTTTTTTGCTTCTCTGCGCGGGACCTCGGCTCAAAGTCTCTAAGGTCAACCGCATTTGGAATGACAACAATCCGCTCTCGCCTAACCAACCCTTCGTCAATTAAAAATTTCCTCACCGACTCGGAGACAGCGATAACCGCGTCTGTGTTATGGTTTAGCCAGCCAAGGATTTTCTTCTGGACCCACTCATTAATAGGGCTCCCAAGATGAAAATCGGAGTCAAAACGATGCTCAGTGTACACATAACAAACCCCCGGGATTCGCTTCAGACGGGAGAACAAGCTTGCTCTCGAACCGTGCGAGTGAACGATCATCGGCCCGAACGGATCGTTCTCTGCCCGAATTTCTTCGATTATTCCATGGAAGCCAGACATGGCACGAAGATCAAATTTTGACTTGAAAGAAAGGGTGTAGACCTTCGTGCCAGCTATCTTCCTCGCCTCTTGGTTGAGATAACCGGCAGGGCAGATGAGATAGCAATCGAATCTGCTTCGATCCAAATTGGCGAGCAAACCAAGAATATGCTTCGGCCCCCCACCTAAGCCGGAATCAGCGATAACCTGAATAACTTTTATTTTACGCCTCATCGTACCCTCCTAGGTCGCAATCATGATTTACGATTCGAGCATTTGTAGTGCTCGATCAATTCTTTGCAATGATTCGGATTTGCCTAGCGCTATCAATAGTTCAACAGGCGATGGAGATTTCTCCTCACCAGAAAGCGCCACTCGAACAGGCCAAAAAACATCACCATTCGTTAGATTCAAATCACTAACCACCCCCAGAAGTAAGTTTTGCAATTCTTCGTTGCTCCAAATATCTGTCGCCGCAAGCTTAACTCTTGCCTCTTTTAGTCCAGCAAGTGTTTTTACTTTGGTTGATTTCTTAAAGACGAGGAGATCGGCATCGTACCTTGGTTCACTGCGCAACTTCTCAATGGTGTCAACGATCTCTCTCAAGGTCTTGTAGCCGCCACGCTGGGCCAGAGCAATCTCGCCCTCAGTCGGGCACGGAAGACCAAAACCAGCCAACTCCACCGCAAGCCTTCCCGGATCTTGATCGCGAATATATTTTTCATTGATACTGTTGAGCTTGTCGACATCAAAAACAGCCGGAGACGTATTGATGTTTTCCAGACTAAACTCACGAATTAGCTGCTCTCTGGTAAATTCTTCTCTGTTGTCCTTAGGATTCCAGCCAAGAAGCACCAAAAAGTTAACGAGCGCATCTGGCAAATATCCAGCCTCCTTGTATTCAAGTGTTGATGTCGCCCCATGCCTCTTGGAGAGTTTCTTGCGGTCCGAACCAAGGATGAGCGGCAGATGAGCGAAGAGTGGTGGTTCCCAGCCAAAAGCTTTATAAAGTTCGATATGCTTAGGCGTTGAAGAGAGCCATTCTTCAGCCCGAATAACATGGCTAATCTCCATTTCATGATCGTCAACAACCGCTGCTAAATGATATGTTGGAAAGCCATCAGATTTTAAAATAACGGGATCATCAATCAAAGCGGCATCAAAGTCGATCCGACCCTTCACTAAATCGTTAACCTCAATAATCCCAGAATGGGGCATCTTCAGACGGATGACACAGCCTTCTTTGTATTTGAGATCGAGATCACGGCATTGACGATCGTATTGAGGCGGAAGCTTTTTTTTCTCTTGCTCCTCCCGTAGTTTTTCCAGGCGATCCTTCGAGCATTCACAGACATAGGCAGAACCCTTTTCAACTAGCTCGAGAGCGTGTTTAAGATAGATATCTTTGCGTTCAGACTGAACCATCGGATTATCAAAGTTGTCGGGTGTTATCGAAAGCCAATTGAGAGAAGCGACAATCTGTTCAATTGCGCTCTCATCGTATCGCTCGCGGTCAGTGTCCTCGATACGCAACAAAAACTCGCCTCCGCTGTGCTGGGCGAAGAGATATGAAAACAGTGCCGACCTGACATTGCCGATATGCAGCTTGCCAGTCGGGCTTGGAGCGAATCGCGTTCTAATCATGCTTTGATCTTAACATAATCTTGCCATTTTCTAAAGAGTAGGCTAGACTTTCAGCGAGCCTGTCAGCTATGACGGGTTTCGGCAAGGAGAAGACGATGGCAGAACCAACCAGGGAAAACATTGCCAAAGCTTCAGACAAATTGATTATTCCTCCCGGAAGCCAAGTTAACAAGTATCTTGACTTGATCGATCGAGACAGCCAGGGTGATCACACAGGGCTTGGCCCTATCTATCATGGTCCAGACCTCGAGTTCACTTCCTATCCCGGCAGGAATCTGATAGTTGATGCGTATGTAATTGAGCGTGCCAGCATTCCGGAGCTCAAAGACCACTCCGTCACAGCTTATCGCAATTTGACCGGCTTCTCACTTGAAATGTTGCCCGGCATGATCGAGGCCACCATTCTGGCCGGGTCAGATCATCTGATCCTGCCATATCCCGGGACCAATAACTGGGATGAGCCTAAGAGATGGATGGTCGCCAAGAACAAAGCGGTCGAGGCGGCACAAAGGCCTAGTCAGCCGAAAACATACATGTGGTCTCCTCCGAGTCTGGGCGGCATTATATCTGGTGCTGCTGCCAGTTTCGGTTTCGATGGTATCATTACCCACTTTGGAGGTTTTCCTTCGGCCAAAAGCCAGTCCGAAGGAAAACAGGTTGAAATCATCGTCGAGCTCGATGATGGCGATGAAGATACTGTTACCAAGGCCCTTCAGGCCGGAGCAGATAAAGTAATCGTTTACGGCCTTGATACGAGCACCGATCAGTGCGTTAAGCGAGTCCAAACCTTGATCAACGAGATCATCGCCACTCTTTAGTCCTCACTGACCATTTCGCCCCCCCGACGAGTCGGGGGAATCCCCACACTCATTGATCTTTTGTTCACATCCTTTTTCCCTGCGCCTGCCCCAGGCGCTTTTTTGAACAACAAAAAAGACGCCCGGAAGGACGTCATGGTTGGCCAACTCTGCTTCGGACAGAGCTTAATATAAGACGGACAATTTCCCTCTCATCCAGTTCACCGGCCAAATATTGGTCCAGGATTTTGTGCAAACCAGGATAAGTTTCAAACAACTTGGCTATGGCTGCTCTCCTGCAGCTACAATATTCACACCGAATGATGTGTTCTTTTTTGAGTTCATCCAGTGCGTCACCACGGAGCAGGTCAACCAAAAGCACATGACTTGGGTCTTGATCAAATGCATGAATTTCTTCATCGGTAAATCGCCTGTTTGAATCAGGTGGGAGCATCCCACAAATAGTCCTTTCCATTGAGTCGCCGTGTCCCATACGATCACCCCCTCTCCTCCCTATTCGTTATCATAGATAATTATGATGTCTTTGTCAATGTAGACCAAATTGCCTGGCCCCGCTTGATTCAAAAGCTGTGACTGTGATAGGTTAAAAACATAATTACCACTCATTGGAGGTTAGGATGGAAGGACTTAGGCCACCAGATGGAGAAATCAAGGTAGATGAAAATCTTGATCTCTATTCATTGCCACGCGAAAAACGCCCGCCTACCGAAAAAACACCGTCTTCTATCAAAGAGTTAGCAGAAACACGCCAGAAACTCCTGGAAACAACAGCATTGTTGTCTCATCCAGAATTCCAAAGGGAACTTTATCAGTTCAGCAAAGCTATAGCCGAGTTCATTCATCGCAAGCAGATTCCGCATACCGTTCTTCTAGACCGATCTGCCCGGCCAATATACGTTGGAGTAATCGAATACTGGCGCCGCAGATATCAAGAAGAGCCCTTACCACAAATTCACTTTGTCAACCCAGATGGGTTCAAAGCAGCAAATAGACTTGGTGTCCAACAAATGTTAAAAGTGGCCACAGACTCTATGCTAAAACAGGACGTTGTTTACAACCCCTTTGATATGCGTGAAAGCAGTGAAATTATTGAGGAATTTCAAAGGACATATCATCGGCTGTACGCAGATAGGGACAAACCCGTGCTCATCATGGATGTCTGCTCGCATAGCGGCGAAGCAATCAGACATGTCAAAACGATCTTCCAAGAAGCGGGTTTCAGCAACCTAGCGGTTGCCACCGTAAGCCCACCAGATGATCCCAACAACGATGTCGTAGATCTAGTTATATCCGACAGAGAAGCAACTGCAGGTTGCTACCCATTTGGCCATGATACTATGGTTACTAAAAACATAAAGCGTACTTACTCAGACCCAAATCCGGCTTGGGGCGCACATCAGCTAGCCGGAACTCTTCGAAGAAACATTAAGAAAGTTGTTGGTGAGTGCTACAAATTAGACCACCAACAAGTCACCCTACAACGCCAACTCAAAACACAGCATTTCTAATGTGATCAATCTTCGGTTCGCCATCGCCAAACTCAATACCGATTACATCAATCCGAATGGTTCTGTTCGGATATTTTTGCTCGAGCGCTCTGGCTAGCATTTTGAGCTTTTGTTGTTTTTTGAAACGCACCAGCTCTTGGGCCAAGCCAAATCCAGTACCACGGACAGTTTTAACCTCGACAATGACGATAACTTGGTGATCTTCAGCCAGAATATCAATCTCGCCAAAGGAAAAATTTATATTCCGGCCCAATATTTTATAACCCAGAGCCAACAGATACTTTTCTGCCTCGTTCTCACCTCTTGCACCCGTGCTCTTGTTTTTCGTCTTGTCAAACATCATAGTAATGAAAAGTTAAAAAATTTAATAAGGAGGAAAATGCCCCTAACTGAAGCCCCCTCGATGTTACCGCAAGATCCTGAGATGGGAAAACCGCTGGAAAGCCGCCCTGTGGCAATCAGGCGTTTGGAGCGCGAAATTGCCATTGTTGAGGGATGCCTGGATTACGAGATAGGCTCTGAACCAAACGAATACAGCCACCCGCTCACTGTCAATAAATCACACACTGAGCTGTTGGACATGCTAAAACAACGCAAACGAGAACTGGATGATCTAATTGCCAACAGATAGCGGCGTGGTTGCGTTCCCCTTTCTACTTTCTATTCTCAGCCTTACATAATCAGCCTCTGCCCTCCTGATTTAGAATTTTAATCTGTCTCTCCAAAAAATCCAAACGGTGCCTGACATCGGCCAGCTCTTTGGCGAAAGCAATATCATCATCATACGAGCGTTTTTCGATACTATCGATCTTTGTGATAATCTCGCCCAAATCAGCGCGCAGCTCCTTGATCTCTCCTTTGACGGAAATAAGCTCTTTCTCAATCATAATTTTCCCTTCGTCATTAACATCAAAAACGGCTTTTCAGTATAGCACGAATGTTGTATTTTTAGACTATGAAAGCAGGCAAAGATTTTATCGGCGTGGGTTGTGGAGCATTAATCGTTAATGACAAAGGCGAGACTTTATTGATGAAGCGTGCAGCCAAAAGTAAGAACGAAGTGGGCTACTGGACTAAGCCCGGCGGCACTATTGAGTTTGGAGAAACTGTAGCCGAGGCTATCAAGCGCGAAGTGAAAGAAGAGCTAGGTATCGAAGTCGAACTGACAGATTTCATCAACTATACCGACCACATCATTGCCGAAGAAGAACAGCACTGGATTGCGATCAATTATGCAGCGAGAATTATCCGCGGCAAACCCAGAATAATGGAACCAGAAAAAGCGGAAGAAATCCGCTGGTTTCCACTGGATGAATTGCCTGACAAGATCTCCCAGACTACCATTGAGCCAGCAGAAGTCTATCTAGATAAACACAAAGGAACATAGTATGAGTGAGCAACTTGGCCCGATTCCAGCAGAAGAGCAAATGCTTCAGATTGAAAAGGAAATCAATCGAAGAATGCTCGAGATGAGGGAAATTATTCAAAAGAGTCCACACGGTCGTGCTTCTGGGCATCTCTATCTTAGCCACCCGGTTATCCGCAGGCTTGATGACGAAATTGCAGACTTAAAAACTAAACTAGAAGATTTAAAAAGTGAAACTGCCTAGCTAGTATCTTGTTAAAACAAAAATGCCCCAATCGGTTGACTCGGCCAGGTACCAGGTGGTACAAGGTTTCGCTTGGACTAGGGCATTCATTAATTGTATTATATCACATCGCTTCCGCTTGTGCCTGATTGAGCGTAATTTGAGAAGCACATGTATAAAATGTTGCGGCAGGAGAGGATTATTCCTTAATTCGATCTCCGGCAGCTATTCTTGCTTTGCGCTCAATTTCCTCTTCCTCGGCCTTTTTCTTGGCCTCGGCCTCGGCGGCTTCCTTGGCCTTTTCCTCAGCAATTCTAGCTATCTCTTCCTCTGCCTCTTTCTCTTCCCAGACAACCAAATCTCGATTTACTTCCTTGAGTCTGGCGTTTTTGCCGGTAAGCTCTCTCATGAAGTAGAGCTTACTGCGACGGACTTTGGATTGTTTGATGCGCTCGACTTTAACGATCTTTGGTGAATGAATTGGGAAGGTTCTCTCGACGCCAACACTAAAGGATTCTTTTCGGACAGTAAACGTACCGTCAAGACCATTGCCGTGTTTGGTAGCAATCACAAGGCCCTCAAAAATCTGAACACGTTCTTTGCCTGCTTCTCGGACGAGAAGGTGGACACGGACAGTGTCGCCACTAGCGACGGCCGGAGCATTCTTTTTGGTATATTTTTCGAGTAATTTTTCCATGTCAGTGCTTATTTAGCTGATTCCTGTGAAACAACGTGAACGAATGTTCGTTTTTCTTTGTTTCCATTAAATGCAGTTGCTCTTTTTTGTTGGAACTTGACTGTGCCTGAGGCTAGAGCAAACAATGTGTCATCGCCACCCCGACCAACATTGTCACCAGGGTGATATTTGGTGCCACGTTGGCGAATAATGATACCACCAGCCGAGACTCTCTGGTCACCAAAAATCTTGACTCCAAGCATCTTTGGATTCGAATCTCGTCCTAGTCTTGTACTACCACCGGCTTTTTTATGGGCCACAGCAACTCCTCTGGGGATGAAATCTTAGCTCTTGTTCCCCAAAAACACAATTTTACGTTTAACTACCTGATAATCCCTGCCATAAATTAATGGCGGACGTATATCAATATAACCTAATTTTTTAATCTCGTCAACACTCTCCTCAAATAAATCAAAACGATTAGTGTCAGAGGTCTCGACGAGAGGGAAAACAAGACACAAGTTTGATAGCGCGAGCACATTGGCATCAGACAATTTTTTGATATTTTGCAAAAATTTAATATATATATCTTTAATCTTTCTGTATTCACCCCTGGCACTGTTCAATGATGGCTTAAACTTCTTCGGTTGACCAAGATATGGCTCAGTGATAATAAAGCTTTTTAGTTTTAGGCTCTCTGCCTTGGAGCTCAACCAGTTTAAAAGCTCATTCGTAGTTGCATCAATCTGTTCAATATCAATGATCGAACTCGCTAAATCAGGAAATCTGCCAGCAAGCCATTCTAGATTTTGTTTTGTATCGAGTACCGCCTTGCTAGAAACATCGCTGCCAGCCACATCGTACCCAAGCAATAGAGCCTCTATCAAGATATTACCGGAGCCACAAAAAGGATCGATTACCACGCTCTTGATCTCAATATTTTCGTTTTTCAGCGCAAGACTGTTCTCTTCTGTCGCAATATTAACCAACATTCTTGCCAATTTAGGCGGCACCATGCCTGAGTAGCGGTCCCCTGCCGGCTTGCCATAATCACGCTCGCCCCACTCCTCGGGGTTATTTAGTGCAATTAGAGCTCCGACACCAGACTCAAAAAGGCCAATTTCGATACCTCCGTCTATCAGCTTGTTTTTAAGAACAACGATCGACGACAGCTCGTTACTATCACGCAGAGCAACGAAGCGCGAGTTTATGCCCGCCTTTTTGAGCTCTTTTTTTACCTCAAGACCGAGAGAGTTTACTCCCCACTGCGACAACTTCCTGGTGTATGATGAAATACCAAAGTCCGTCTTACCAGATTTGTTGGGCCGGCACTCTGCAATAGCCTTCGCAAGATCGGTTTTTGTGCTATTTGGGCCCGGTATCAACTGAAAAATCTTAACCACGCCAGCCAAAACTTCAATTAACTTTGCAACATCTTCCTCTGACTTGTCAACGTTGGCAAAAACAACGTTTCCCGATACACTGGTGACATCAAAACAAAAATCAAAGCGGTGAAAAACCGCTTTTAATTCCTCCAGGGCCAGCTCGCGTTCCCGCCCCAAAACAAAAGCAAATGTATTTTGGCTCACAATAGAACTCATAGTGCTCTTACTATACCAGAAATTATATCGTTTGTCACTCGGTTAGTTTTGTTAAAAAAGGGGGCATCTCCACGTGGATAGCCCCGACGGCGTTGAGGGCTCACGCCCCCATGCGAGTCCAGGCTCGCATTCAGTCCTTCATCCCAGCCGTGCGACGACTGAGCACAATCTGCTCGGGATCTTGGCCCACTCCCCATGCTTCCTCACCCTTGTCGTGGGCCTTTGCCGAACTCGGTCTCTCGTCGACAGCTACCGTAGCCGACACGGGGAAGAGTAGCACTGCGGCTCTTCCGCGTACATTGTGGCCGGCAGCCGCACCTCGAACGCTCCGACTCGCCATGGCACACCTCCCAATGATGATCTATGTCATCCATAGTATATTAATTAATCCCCAACATCAAGAATGGACGATCAAGAAAAAAAATTTGTCCACCTCCATGTCCATAGCCATTTCTCCATGCTCGATGGTATGGGTAAGATTCCCGATCTTGTCGCCAAGGCCAAGGCCGAGGGCCAGCATGCGCTCGCTCTTACCGACCATGGCGTCATGCACGGATCGATTGAATTCTATGAGGAGTGCGAGAAACAGGGTATCAAGCCATTGATCGGCGTTGAGACCTACGTTGCTGCCAGAACACTGCGGGACAAAACTCCGCGCATTGACGCCCACCCTTATCACCTTGTACTCATCGCCAAGAACGACGAAGGATATCGAAACTTGCTCAAGCTAACCTCGATTGCACACCTTGAGGGCTATTACTACAAGCCTCGCATTGACAAAGAAACTTTGCGCCAGCACTCGAAGGGCGTAATAGGCCTCTCTGCCTGCCTGCAAGGCGAGGTCACGCGAAAATCGCTCGAAAGCCTGGACAAAGCCCGCGAAGCACTCAAGGAATATTTGGAAATCTTCGAGCCTGGAGATTTTTACCTCGAGGTCCAAAAGCACCCCTCAATTCGAGAGCAGGAAACAGCCAATGCAAATATCTTTACGCTTGCAAAAGAGTTCAACCTGAAGGTCGTGGCGACGTGCGACACTCATTATGTCAACAAAGAGGACGCCATCGCCCAGGACGCCCTGATCTGCCTTCAGACAGGCAGGCTCCTGTCAGACACCAATCGGATGTCGATGGCAGACGATGACTATTCTCTGATGACAACCGATCAAATGCTAGCCAACTTTCCAGACAACCCCGAGGTTATCACCAATACAGTCGAGATTGCAGACAAGTGTAGCCTCACCATGGAGCTAGGTAAGTTTAAATTCCCCGAGTTTCCATTACCGGAAGGCGAAACTTATGAATCATATTTGCGCAAACTGATTGACGAGAGACTGCCACAAAGAGTCGGGGAAATCACGCCCAGCATGAGAGAGCGTCTGGAATACGAACTAGATGTTATCAAACAAAAAGGATATCTGGGATACTTTCTCATTGTTCAAGATTTCTTCAACTGGGCCAAGGAGCATGGAATCCCGACCAATACGAGAGGCTCGGCCGCTGGTTGTTTTGTCTCTTACGCTGTGGGTATAACTCCAAAGCAGCTAAACCCACTGGACTACAATTTGCCCTTCGAGCGCTTTTTGAACCCTTTCCGACCCTCGGCGCCTGATATTGACGCTGACATTGCTGATTCCGGACGTGACGCCATTATCCAATATGTGTCGGACAGATACGGCAAAGACCACGTGGCCCAAATTATCACCTTTGGTACCATGGCTGCCCGCATGGCAGTCAGAGACGTCGGCCGAGTGCTCGGCATGACCTATAACGAGGTCGACATAATAGCCAAACTGATTCCGCCGATGAAAACGACTCTTGATCAGGCGCTCGAAAACATCGCGGAGCTAAAAAGTCTCTACAATTCAGACGGGCACGTCAGGCAGTGCATAGACATCGCCAGGAAGCTTGAGGGTGTTGTTCGCCACGCCTCCGTTCACGCTGCCGGCGTCGTGATAGCGCCCGAGGATATCACCAATTTCACCCCTGTTATGATGGATGCCAAAAACGAACGGCTTATCACTCAATACGAGATGCACGCGGTAGGTGAGGATGGCGTAGGATTGATCAAGATGGACTTTCTGGGATTGGCCAACTTGTCAATCATCCAAAATGCTCTGCGCATCATTCGAAAAACAAGAGGCACCGAGATAAACCTCGATGAAATCCCCCTGGACGACAAAAAAGCCTTTGAGCTCCTCTCCCGCGGCGAGACAATCGGCGTCTTCCAGTTGGAAAGTGAGGGCATGAGAAAAAATATCAAGGAGCTTCGCCCGACAAGCATTCACGATATCATGGCCATGGTCGCCCTATATCGTCCTGGCCCAATGGCGTTCATCCCTGAGTATATTGCCCGAAAACGCAATCCGGCACGAATTGTTTATCCTGACGCCCGCATGGAAAAAATTCTTGCCAAGTCTCTTGGCTTAATCGTCTACCAAGACGATGTTTTGATGATCGCAATCGAGCTTGCCGGATACAACTGGCAAGAGGTTGACAAGTTTAGAAAGGCTATCGGCAAAAAGATTATCAAGGAGATGGCCGCGCAAAAAGAGAAATTCTTCAAACAGATCATCGAGCGAGGCATGCAGCAAGAAGTAGCGACTGAACTCTGGGCACAGATCGAGACATTCGCCGGCTACGGTTTCAACAAGGCCCATGCTGCGAGTTATGGTATTGTCGCATATCAAACCGCCTACCTCAAGGCCAACTATCCGCCGGAATACATGTCCGCTCTCATGACCTCGAACAAGGACGACCTTGACAAGCTGGCAATGGAGATAGAAGAGTGCAAACGAATGGGTATCGAGGTTATGGTTCCCTCCATCAACGAATCCTTCGTTGACTTCGGCGTGGTCAAGGACACAAACAACGTTCGCTTTGGCCTGTCCGCCATCAAAAACGTTGGCCAGGCCGTTGCCGAAGCAATCGTTGAGGAGAGAAAAAACGGTGGCAACTACAAAGACTTGAAGGATTTTGTCACCAGGCTCGACTCGAAGGTAATTAATAAAAAGTCTCTGGAATCGCTTGTTATGGCTGGAGCGATGGAGGATCTGGGTGAGCGTGCCGAGCTGCTCTTCAACATGGAGAAGATCCTCGCTTTTGCAAGCATCTTTCACAAAAATAAATCTGCCGGACAATCATCTCTCTTTGGCGACTCAACCGAAGTGCAGATAGGCGATATTCCGCTCGAGGCCACAAGACCGGCAGACCAGAAACAGCGCTTGGCCTGGGAGCGGGAGCTGCTTGGCATGTACATCTCCGAACACCCCCTTTCAAATATCGGGCCCCTGCTTGAACAGGCCCGCACCAAAGCACTGTCAGAGATCAAGGAGAACCTGGAAAACCAATTTGTCAGAGTTTCGGGCATAATCACGGCAACGCAAAAGATATTAACGCGCGCAAATCAGAATATGGTATTCGCTCGATTCGAGGACCGAACAGGCAATGTTGAGGTCTTGGCCTTTCCCAAGGTTCTCGAAGCGAATCCCATTCTTTGGGTAACTGACAAAATTGTTGCTATCGATGGATTCGTATCATTCAAGGACGGCGCCCCCAAAATCCTCGCAGAAACGATTTTCGAGCTTTCTGACAACATTACAATTCCACCCTTCGAGACAAGAAGCAAAAGATCTCGGGGCTTCGGCGGCGGCAAGAATGGAGGCTCCTACGGGTCAAGTGGATCATACGGACAGAGCGGTAATACCGGAAGCACCGCAACCAAGTCGCCGGCGCCGGTGTTTGTTCCACAATTTTCCTCCCCTCTGGTCGTCACCATTCCCTCTGGCTCTGACCGATCTGTTCTCAATGAGATTAAAGCTATCCTCGAGAAACATCCGGGAAGTTCAGGTGTAACTCTCAAGATCCCCAACAATGGCTCCGGACACAAGGAACTCAAACTTAAACAAAAAATTGAGCCTGCCCCGGTGGTCCTGCGCAAGCTCAAAGAACTCGTCGGCAACGAGAATGTTGTATAGGGAAAATAAAAAAAAGGGTCACGCTAAGCGTAACCCTGTGGCGTTTTGCCCTTCTCCCTGTCTCGGTGAAAGAACAACATGGATAAGGCAAGTAGAAAAATCAATCCCATCACTACATCTGCGATGTATGTGAACAGCCTCATACTAAACCCGAAATACCAAATATTAAGGCCTGCAGTGACAGCTATCACCTGAATGACTGACAAGGCAAATACTTTGAAGCGGCATTGTCTGGGTAGCGTCCCGGCCAAAGCGTGTAGGGTGAGCAACAGTATCATCGCCAGCAATAGAAGGAAAACAATGCCAGCAATCCGTTGTAATCTTGCTGGCGTCCCAGAGATGATGGGCCAAAGCACTATTGCAGCAAAAATGAGTGCTGCGATCGGATGAGCGTATCCGCGTAAAATAGAACGGACTTCGCTATTGATATCTATTCTCCATTCATCCTGCGGAGTGCATCTGCGGAACGTCGTGCAAATTGCCGCGGATTACAGTCAAGGACCAAAGCCAGCAAGCACTTCGTCGACAATGCCCTGATTTCATCGCTGCACTCTCCCAGACCTTCCAACACGGACTCAAACGCCACGCGCATTTCGCTGTCGTCCCTCAGGCGCAACAACGCCCGCGTATCCAGTGAAGCTTCGCTGCTGATCTCCCCGCCAAGCTCAACCTCAACAAGAAAAGCGTCTTCAAGCGGCAGGGAGACCTCATCGTCTAGCCACCCCACGCGAACCTTACCAGTCGCACCGTTCATACTCGCTCTCCCTTCCGGATGGTATCGCTCACCATTGAAGCAGTGAAATTATACAACAAAACCGCCATTATTTCAATAGCGGCGAAGACATCACGAGCAATTTTTAACAGTGAGTCACTACGCGGGGCCCGACGGATCAAACAAGGAGGGCTATTTAGTACCAACTATCAACTGCTGAACCGCATACGGGTTGGCAACATTTCTGATAATGATCTCGCTGCCAGCAGTAGCACCAGCCGTACGAACAACCAGATCACCATATTTAAAAACTGTGCGCAGCAAGCCGGACGTACTAGAGGAGATATCTTGAATATTCGAAAGCTCTGTCTCAGTTATCTTTTTGCGTAAATAACCGCCCTGATCAATGTTAACAATCCTCATATTGGTAACAATAAGGTTACTGCGCGAAAATAAATAATATGAACGAGAAAAGATGCCTATCCCAACTATACTCAGGACAAATGCAATTAACCCAGAATACTCATTGGACCAAAACCAGACGAGCGCAACAGCCATAGCGAGAACAACAACCAGCTTTATCCCTGGCCCAAATAAAACAAAGGGGTGGTTTTTCACCACGGCAAGAATTTTCTCGCCCGGCTTCTGGCCATCAAATTTGAATTCTTCGTTCATGCGTCAGTTCGTAAAGTTCTTAAAGTTTATAAGGTTCATAAAGTGATGTCGCAATTCAATGCCCATTGCTCTTATATTAAGGCATCCAATCAGTAACAAGTGCCGAGTTGCTGGTTGCGATTAACTTTATAAACTTTATGAACTTTTCACTTTATGAACTATGTGCTTGGCGCGATAATTCAATACCTTGATCAAGATTATCAAAAGAACCACAAGAACAAAAGCGCTCACTACCTTATTGAGTGTCTTCAATTGAAGCGCAAACGCACCAAACACTCCCGAGATGATATAGAGAACGATGATTGATTGCCTCACGGAAAAACCTGCCTGCAGAAATCGGTGATGTAAATGAGTTTTATCAGGAGTTGTCAGTGGGTTCTCACCGCGCATGATCCGACCCCCCGCCACAAGAATACCATCGATAATCGGGAAACCAAGCACCAGGAAGGCAGTTGCCAACTTGCCGCCAGAGATGATAGCCAAAACACCGAGCATAAACCCCAGGAACATGCTGCCGGAATCACCCATAAATATCTTGGCTGGCGGAAAGTTCCAAACCAAGAAACCAGCCGTTGATCCAGCAAGAATTGCAGCAAGTAGTGCTGTGGCTGGCTGGCTGACTTCGACACTGACAGACAGGAGCAATATTGTCACGGCGGCAATGGTAGATATGCCCGCAGCCAGACCATCGACCCCATCAACAAAATTAATAACGTTCATCATTCCCACGAGCCAAACAAGCGTAAAAAGGTCAGACCACAAAGAAAAGTGGTAAGACACACCGTTTATCTTCATGATGGGAATGTAAACAGAGTTTAGGTCGATGGCTAGGCCGAAGGGATTTGATATCTTGTCGATACCAACACCCGCAGAGACAACAATGGCTACCGCCAAAATCTGAAAGAATACCTTCTGCCAAACTTTTAATCCCCTCACGTCATCAACTAGCATTGAGAGAACAATAACAAAACCAGCAAGCCAGATGCCAACCAGATGCTTATCAACGCCAAACCACAAGCCGGGTCCAAATTTAAGAGTAGGATTATCGATCAAGAATGTGATCGCCGAAACAACAACGAAGGCAGCAAAGAAGCCTACGCCACCGATCCTCGGTGTCGGCTTCTTGTGAACATCCCGTGCACGGGGAACAGAAAGAAGACCAGCAGAAAGCCCAATCTTCCTCACTATTGGGGTCAAAACAGCCGCAAGCAGAAACGAAGATATTAAGGGAAGAAAATATGGCATAAAAGACTATAAGCTAGTAGGAAATGAGCCGGCAAGCAAGGCACGGCAAAGACGCAAACCGCCCGCTTGAATTTATTATTAACTAAAACATTGCCTTGTGCTCGCTTCTATCGTAGTCGTGTATCTCCTCCTCGGAAAACCAATGGCCAATTTCATGTTTGGCTTCACCCACTGTTTCAGATGCATGGATAAGGTTCTTGATTGCTCGCTTGCTCAGATTAGCGGCAGCAGGAGAGTCAACAGAGTAGTCGCCACGAATAGTGCCAATATCCGCTTTGGCCGGAAGAGTAGAACCGGTAATCTTTCTGACCATGTCAATCGCATGCACACCTTCGATCACCATGGCTACAACAGGGGCATCGGCAATATAATCCATGAGCCACTGCCGTACTTGCTTGCCAGCTTCCTTCTTGTCGTCTGTCCCCATGACTTCCTTTGGATCAATCCCGTGTTCTGCGAAAGTATTAAACCCCTTCTCTCCCAAGCGTTCAATCCAAGAGTCGTCTTTAGGATAGTGCTCATCGACATGTTCAAGAGAAGGCTTTACCATCTTCATGGCGATTATCTTTAGCCCACGCTGCTCATATCGCTTAATAATCTCGCCGGTCAAGCCACGCTCTACACCATCGGGCTTAATCATAACAAATGTGCGTTCAAGAACAATTTCTGGGACAAGATCCTTCAATTCAGACATGGAGACTCCTTATTAGACTAAAGAACGCAAAAACAAACTCTTAGTACAAATCTTTTGAAGTGTATTGTTCTTCAGCTATTACTGTTATATCACAATCAATATTAAATCTTAAAGATTTGGTTAAGATCTTTTTCCTTGAGCGCGGGTCCAATGTAAGCAAGGCTCATGCGATTGTCCAAGATATATTTCTTTGCAACTTCGGTGATATCTTTCACCGTCACTTTTTCATAACGCTCTAGGATTTCCTCTGGCGTCAGTGTTTGGTTCGCCACTATCTCAGAAATGGCATAATGAGTAGCCAAGTCAAGCGAATCCTCAAAAGAGATAAGAACTCGGCCAGAGATCATCTCCTTTGCCCTTGCGAGCTCAACTTCTGTTACTCCGCCGTCCCTGATCTTGGCGTATTCTGAAATCACCGCCCTGACTGTTTCCCCGACCTTGTCGTGAGGAACGCCAACCTGAGTTTCAATTGATCCAGCGTCGCTGTAGCCGGAAACTGACGTTCGAACAGCATAGGCCAAGCCTCGTTTTTCCCTAATTTCAGCAAACATCCTGGAACTCATGCCGCCGCCCAATATAACACCGAGAAGTTTAAGTTTGTATCTATCAGGGTGGGCATAAGCAGGACCATGAAAACCAATAACCATGTGTGACTGTTCTGTCTTCTTGGAACAAATCAGATGGCTCTTGGCCTGATTTACGATTAATGGCGGAAGATCAATGGGCGTTGATGAAGGAAGGGGAAACATCTCCTCAATCATGGCCATTAAGTCCTCCCTGGAGTACTGACCAAAATTACCGGCGATAACGATAATTGTGTTCGGCCCGGTGTAATACGAAGACTTATAATCCTGCAAACTCTTCGAGGAAACACCTGAGACGGTTTGCTTGTAGCCAATGATGTCTCGGCCAAGAGAATTGTTGCCGAAGAGGCTCTCTTCGAATTTGCTATCAACCATCTCCGAGGGAGAATCTTCGTACATGTTGATCTCTTCAATGATTACATTTTTCTCACGAGCAAGCTCCTCCTCTTTCATAACGGAGTTGATCACGATGTCGGACAAGAAATCAAACGCATCCCGAAGATGTTTTGGCGCAACCTTGACGTAGTAACCCGTGTACTCCTTGCCGGTAAAAGCATTGTGCTCTCCTCCGATCGATTCGATGAATTCAGCGACTTCAATAAAAGTGGGCCGTTTCTTTGTGCCTTTGTAATGCATGTGTTCTAGCACATGTGAAATGCCCGCGTTTTCCTCTGATTCATAGCGACTTCCCACCCCAAACATTGTCATTATTGTGACGACTTTTGTTGCATTATTTGGCGCAAGTATGACCTTGAGACCGTTCTTTAAAATTTCCTTCTGCATAGATTTATCTCAAAATTAAAAACTCAAACCCCAAAACCATTGTAGCGCATCTCTACTCACTTAGGGAAATTTTGGTACCCGCGACAGGACTTTCACGTCGCCCTGCTCCCTAGGAACCCACGGTTCCTAGTGTCCTCCCCTAGCGGGAAACTCCCGTTTCCCGACCCCTTCCCAGGTTCAAACTCTTCATCGCCAGAAAACAAAAATCACCTTTCGGTGATAATATAGGCCCCTCGACAAGCTCGGGGTCATTCGACTTCATGCCACGAATAAACAAGAAGGCATTTTAAAATATGGCTTGCCATGAGCGAAATCCCGATTTATCGGGATGGAGTCGAATGGTACCCGCGACAGGACTTGAACCTGTGACCTTCAGATCCGCAATCTGACGCTCTATCCAACTGAGCTACGCGGGCAGACATAGCAAGTAAGCACATAAGCAGGTAGGCTAATAAGCAAAGGCTTGCAAACACAGCTTGTCACAGGCTTACCAGCTTACCAACTTAATTCTTACAAACTAGAATCTTAGTATTCTGTTGACCATATCCATTAAATCTTCGCCTGTGGGTTCGGTCTCCGGCAAATACTTTTTCAAATAAATGCGGACCTGGCTAATATCAACGTTCTTTAAGGGCAGGGCAACCTCTCCGCCAAATTGCCCGACCTGAACTAAACGAACCTTTGGAAGCTCAGACAGAGCAAGGCTGAACGATTTGAACTCATCGAAACGATAAACCCTGTCGTTCACAACGATTCCATCCCGATAGATAGCACACTTTACAGTGCGCGGATGCACGCTCGACAAACTGATAAGAGCAATTGTCCCAGCTATCGTAACAATCACCCCACTCAAGAGACCGGACAGGTAGAGGACGACCGCCATAGCCACAGCAACCACAACTACTGCAGCATACCACCCATTGCTCTTTGAGTGATGAACATATTCTGGTGAATCCCAAGAAAAAACAGGATATTCACCGTCACCATCAGCACGAACTTTTGTCTTCTCAAGAGCCATTTCCCTCCTTGAAGAATTGGAAGTAATACTATTTGGTCCTACCCAACTCTATCATACAAATGCTCTGCGCGAATCGCATCAAACCTATTTATTAACTGGCTTGTTATAAGCTTGCCGAATCCCCTGCACCTTTAAATATAGTGGCGGAAGGTGCGGGATTCGAACCCGCGTGGCGGCTTTTAAACCACCGACGGTTTAGCAAACCGTTCCCTTAAGCCTCTCGGGCAACCTTCCGTAGCATCGACTTTCAAACACAAAAAAACATTTTGATTAGTGCCGTCCGCTCTAAATCCGGCTTTTCTAGATCACTCTATCAAAAAAACTCAATAAAATCTACCCCGCTCCTCAACGCTAGAACGTCCAGAATAATTTAATTAATGATAACTGAAAACTATCTTTTGTCATCCAGAGAAAATAATTTAAGACAGGGCCAATGCACCTATCCCCCAGGTATTTTATTAATCTTTAATCAATGTTACAATCGTCTATGAACAAACTCGGGCGCACTACAGCACATTATCACGATCAATTAAGGACAGACAGTTGATTTAGTTACTCACAGGAGAACCGTTTCAATGAAAAAATTACTAGTATTCATGGTTGCGCTGCTTGTTAGCATAAGCATTTTTTCGTCCTCTCAAGTGGGGGCAGCAAATACGGTAAATATATATTTTTTCCGCGGAGAGGGCTGCCCTCACTGCGCCAAAGAAGAAATTTTTCTCGAAGAGCTTAAGTCAAGATACCCGAGCATGAAAGTGAGTGACTATGAGGTCTGGTACAACAAGAACAACCAGGAGCTGCTAACAAAAGTCGCCGAGAAATTGAACGTCAAGGTTTCAGGTGTCCCATTTACTATTATTGGCGATAAAACATTCTTTGGTTTTTCCGAGTCAGCCACCGGCCCGGCGATGGAGGCACGGGTCAAAGAAGGGTTAGAATCAACTTTGCCTGATTCGGTTGCTGACACGATTAAAGCTGAAACGTCAAAACCAGTGGCTGACCCTCAGCCCGAACCAGGAGCTGGCAGTTTACAGCCCATACCCATGGCGCCAGACCCAAAAAGTGAGGATAATTCAGAAGATAACTCCATAAAACAAAACGACATACCAGACAGCGTGCAAGTTCCCTTTATCGGAGATATTAAAACTAAGAATCTATCTCTGCCACTCCTGGCAGTAGTATTCGGTACGCTGGACGGATTTAATCCCTGTGCTATGTGGACCCTAATTTTTCTTATTAGTCTGCTCATAGGCATGAACGACAGAAAAAGAATGTGGATACTGGGAAGTGCCTTTATTATCGCTTCTGCATCCGTCTACTTCCTTTTTATGGCAGCCTGGCTCAACCTCCTGCTCATTATCGGCCTTGTCACCAGTATTCGAGCGTTAATCGGCCTTGTCGCCCTTGGCGGAGGTGGCTTCAACATCAGGGAGTACTTCAAGAGCAAGGAAATTGCGTGCAAGGTGACCAACCACAAAAAAAGACGCCGTATTTTTGAAAAACTCAAAGAGATCACTCTGGAAAAAAAGTTTCTACTAGCCCTGGGTGGAATTATCCTCTTGGCAGTTGCAGTCAATCTGGTTGAGCTTTTCTGTTCTGCTGGGCTGCCAGCCATCTTCACCCAAATCCTTACCCTCTCCAATCTGGCACAATGGCAATATTACGGCTATATTCTTCTCTACATCTTTTTCTTCATGCTAGACGATCTCCTGGTCTTTTTCATCGCCATGACAACTCTTCGAGTGGCCGGTGTTACCACCAAATACACACGATTCTCCCACCTGATCGGTGGGATACTAATGGTCATCATCGGTCTCTTGCTCCTCTTTAAGCCGGAGATATTGATGTTCGGATAGGGCTTTGTCTAGCGCTTCTTGCCCAACCCTTTGTTCTGTCTAAATTGATCTAAATAAAAAAATGCTCCCGCCCGGATGAGGGTGGGAGCAAAGTCGTGTCTGCCCGCAAATGGAGCGGGCAGTCCAGGTTACACAGCCTGGCCTGTTAAATTGCTGGCGGCTTACGCCGCTTCGGTCTGCGTCTCGTCGGGCGCCGGAGTGGCCTTGGCCGCCTTCTTGTGGCGGTTACGGCCGATCGACTGGTTGATGCGGTGCACCATCTCCAGGATGGAGACATTCTTGTTGTGCGCAATGCTCCAGTCGTACGACTCCGCGTGGGCGAGAGCCCTGCGGATGTTCTCCTGACTGAGGTCTTCGCCGACAATGCTCATGAAGTTTGGCGAAGAGATGATCAGCTGGAGAACGGCGTTGACACCGCGCGCCGTCTCGAGGATATGGTTCTCGCTGCCCCACGCCTTGGGCCAGACGTCCTTGGCCATCTTGATCATGGCCAGGATGATCTCGGCCCGCCGCTGCGGGGTCAGAGCGCCGATCGGGCTTGTCCGGCCGATGACCCGCCGGATGGTGGTGTGCAAGCCCTTGCCGTTGATGCCGACCGGGCGGTGGCGCCGCTCGTAGATGCGCGTCTCCTGCTCCTCAAGCAAGATCTTGCCCTTAAGAGGGCTGCAGGTGTCGCTGTTGAGGCGCATGACGACCTCGTAAGCCTCACGATCCAGCGCGCTCGCCCATGTGTCCAGCTCGTGTTTGATCGCCATGGTCATGCGCGCATCGATCGGCTTGCGTTCGGCCTGCATGGCAAAGACGCGGAGGCGCTGCTTGTAGGACAGGCTCATCGTCACCGTCAGGTTGAAGGCAAGGTGCGCCCGCTCTGCCTCATGCAGAACACTGAGAGCCATAACGCGGTGCTGGCCGTCGTCGACCGACACGAAGCACTGGCTGGGATCGTACGCGAGCGAGCAGGTGGACTGGTCGTACGTCCACGGACCCTTGAGGTCGCCGAGGATGGCATCCAGCCAGAGGTTCTCCGGCTTCAGCATCGCCTGGCTGATGTCAAGGGCGTGGTCGTGGTCATACTTGCGGTTGACACCCTCGACGTCCTCGCCGAACCGCTCGATCTTGCACATAGCGACGACCTGCTCCGCCGTAAGGCGGAAACTGTAGACGTCTACACCATGCTGCTGGAACCGTACTACTGGACCGACCTGAAACATCAGTTTCTCCGCGGGCGCTGCGGCCCGTTTCTCGTGGTAGTCATCAAGGGAAGTGGTCAGTGCTGAAAATGAAAGCACTTGCCTTGCGGCAAGTTTTATTTTTGCGTATTCAGCCACAGTCCAAGTCCAGTGATGCTGAGAGAAATATAGCAAATAAACGCTTACTTGTCAATAGCCATAAACATTAACGATGGTAATTCTGCACCATTAGTTGACACATGACACAATATGCCTGTGGTAACGATCACATGAATAGTATGTATAAACCAGCAAGCGAGACAAACTAGAGTTATACCAAACTGACATCAATGAAAAACACAGGCACTTTTACGCTGACAATGATTAATTTAATAGAACTAAAAATAAGTTAATCTTTTTGTCTTGCTCCCTTAAAATTAGATAACAAGAAACTTGATTACACCAAAAATATTAGAGTTGAGAGAATACTTACACCAAAATAGTATCGGATAAAGAAAGTCTACCAATAAAATAGAGTTTGCTGTCGATCTGTGTCCCCCAAAATATTCCCAGGCATAGTCAACATTACAACAAAATTACCTAGTGTACCGAATTCCCGTAACAAAAAACAGATCTTAACGGGGTGCTCCTAAGTTAAGAGGTAACTTAGATATTATCAATGTCCCCTCGGCGTTCTCTCAATACAGAACTTTTTCCCTCCGATGCATCTTTATGCTAGCGCCAATTGCAAATAGTTGTCAAGTAGCCAGTAATAGTTTATGCTTCCGACATCTTCCAGAGTGTGTCAAAAACCTTTCTCTGCGTCTCGGCATTGGGCTTGCTCTCAACAATTAGCCCGTGAATTGTCTCGCCACAAGAGATTGTGGCAACCTTATCACCGTAAATAATGGTACTGGTTTCAAAATTGAGCTTTTCGGGCAAGAATCGTAGCTCTTTGCCGTGAGAGTGGTAAAACTCCTTGAACCTCTTTGTGACATCCGACTTTGGCACAAGCTCTCTCATCTCAACTTTCGATTTTAATCTACCATAGATATATTCCGGCAGGCCCTTGTAGTGCCTCTCCACCACCTCAATGTCACCATAAGCACATATCTCTTTGGCGCCCTCAATATCCCTATAAACCTTCTCCATCTCCTCGGCACCCTCGAAGAACATGACAGAGGGTTTCTCCTTGTCGGGCTTATGCAGTGCTGATAGCTCTGGCAGTATTGACTCAAAGTCCTTAACATAGCCCTTAATCATCTCATTGATCTTCTTGGGGTCGGTCGCGGCGTAGTGGCGTCTTCCACCCTTTTCAATGTGGCCCATCAAGTGCTTTTTCTCTAGATCGGTCAGAATATCATAACAATAGGTCCGCTTCACACCTGACTTCTTAGAAATTGGTAAAACTGTTGACTCTCCAAGCTCAAGAGAAGCCAAATAGACCTTTATTTCTCTGTCGAGCAATCCTATTTCATTTAAAATACTCTCGATTTGTCCCATTTCCCTCTCCTTAAAAATATCAGACTGAAACCATTTTAGCGTTGATGTGATATTTTTCCAAGCCCCAATTGTGCCAACTCGTCGTTATCTTGCGACAGAACTAAGCAATTGATTATCAATTGCGGCCAAAACAAAAACACCCGCGAACTAATCTTGGGTGCCTTTTGTTGTTAAGCAGTTAACGATTAGGCCTTCTTCTTCCCCTCGTCCAGTGCAACCGCCTTAAGCTCCTCTTTCATCACCTCTTTTGAGCGCAGGCCTATGATCTCTTTTGCGATCTCACCATTTTTGAAAACTTTCATGTTTGGAATACTCAGAATCTCATATTTCTCAGCAACCTCCTGATTCTCGGGCGCCTCAACATTAAATTTAACGATTTTGACCTTTCCGTCCAAGTCGGAATCTTCTGAGAGCTCATCCAAAATCGGTGCCATAATCAAACACGGCTGGCACCAGCTTGCCCAAAAATCAACCAGAACAGGTACCTCGGAGTTCAAAACTTCTGATTCAAAGTTTCCAGCGTTTACATCTACGACCTTTGCCATCGCGCTTCCTTTCTCTTAATCCTTGATTCGAAATATAACATAAAGCCTAATTCCTTTGCCAACTTTTAGCTATAAATTTAATCACAGATTGTGCAGAGTGCACAAGTTCTGACAAAACTAGATGGTCGATTTGGTTGATCTGCTTCTAGGAAAAATGAGTCATCCGTCTAGAATATAATGCTTACCTATACAATATTTGGAGTATTAACATGTGGCGATACAGAGTTAGCGGCATTTTGGGAATTTTCGTAGCCATAGTTCCCTTTCTCGGCCTCCCCGGCGGCATATTTAGGGCATTACTTTTTTTCATCGGACTTACCATAGGCGCCCTTGGCCTTGGCAACGCTAGCGAAGATGGCTAGAGGACGATAGTGCCACCACCAAGAACAATCTCTCCGTCGTAAAAAACAGCGGCTTGACCTGGAGTGATTGCTCGAACGGACTTGTCAAATCGTAGTTCATAGCTCATAGCTCGCCTGCCTGCATCGCCTGGAGCGAAGCGACTGCGGGCAGGTAGCTCGGGATTCACGCCCAAAATACAAGATTCAACACACGAAATGCGAGCCGGCACTGTCTCACTTCGGTACCTAATCTTTACGCCGATCACAGACGGAATCACGGGTTTTTCTCCGATCCAATGAATGTTGCTAACTGTGGCCTGATCAGAAAATAAATCTTTTTCTTCGCCAACATAGACAATATTTTTCTCGATGTTTTTGGACACGACTAGATATGGCCCACCCCCCAACTTAATGTCCAGTCCATGACGCTGGCCGACCGTATAGTAGTAGACACCGTCATGCTCGCCAAGCTCTCGACCATCGATATGAATAATCCTTCCCTTCTCAGGCTTAATATAGTCCTTTAAAAAGTTCTTCATTTTGAGGGGACCGATGAAGCAAACACCTTGGCTGTCCTTCTTGGTCGCAGTTGATAGATCAAACTTCTCAGCCATCTTTCTGACCTCCGGCTTGGTATAGTCACCAACAGGGAAGATGGTCTGCGCCAGATGTCTCTGCTCCAAAACATACAAGAAGTAACTCTGATCCTTATTCTTGTCAGCCGCTTGCAGCAACTTGTAGCTACTGTTGCGATGCCCTTCCACCTCAGCCTCCTCGTTTTCCGCCTTGATACGTGCGTAGTGTCCAGTGGCGACAAAATTTGCACCCTCTGCTATCGCCTGGTCAAAAAACATGCCGAACTTAATTTCCTTGTTGCACATTAAGTCCGGGTTAGGGGTAATTCCACTCTTGTATGCCCCCACCATGTATTCTACGACCTTTTTTTCATACTGTTGGGTAAAGTCCCAGGTAAGTAGCGGAATTTCTAATTTCGCTGCAACGCGAGCGGCATCAGCCCTCTCCTCTTTCCACAGGCAATAATCAAGGCGGGATTCATCCCGCGAAGCTTCAGCGGAGCGGGACCAGAACTTCATAAAAACGCCAACAACAGAATAGCCCTGTTCCTTGAGCAATGCTGCTGCAACAGAACTATCAACCCCTCCGCTCATTGCGACATAAACCTTCTTCATCCGAAAAATTATACAGAATTTCTAGACTTTTGTCTACCAGGCCAAATACAAAAAAGAAGCCCCGGGAAAGGGGCTCAAACGGGTAAAATCAACGAGGCCAGCAAGAGGCCGATACCGAGATCCATTGCCAGCTTGGTGACAGAAATGGTTTTCGGGTGGCAATCTCTGCTCTCCTGGAGCTGGTGAATAGCTGGCCAAAACACAATGAACATAAACCAACGATGGCCCCTCAATATCAAGGCACCAAGCACCAACAAGGTTGCCAACCACAGCAGACATATGACAATCTTCTTGGTTCGGTCTTCTCCTAGCCACTGAATCAACGTCCACTTGTATCCGGGATCATGTTCCCTATCATCAAAATCCTTAAGAATCTCCCTGGCATGTATGGCCAAGAATGTACTAGCAAACAAAATCCACAAACTTGGATCAGTGTGCCCAACAAACACCGGAAGTAGGGCCGGCAGCGCAGCAGCGGTTGCTACCGCCAAGTTGGGCAACAAAGGGATTTGCCTTACTGCCGAGTAACAAAGGCCAACCATGATCAAAATAATCATGGGTTGAGAAAAACGGCTTTCTTGCCTTAAGGCCAGTGCCACAAGCACAAGCGCGATCAACCACATTGCCGTAGCAAAGGCCAAAAAGAGCTGCGAGTGCTCGGAAGCAGTGGTTTTGCCTTTCTTGGCATCATGGTTGCGATCACAATAATCGTTCCAAACCATCGTCGCAGATGTTATAAGCATTGTTGCCAGAGACGGCAACCAAGTCAAAGACACACTAAGATTTGAAATCCTAAAGGCGGCAAGCACCAATGCGCCCGCCATGAAACAAACTGGCAATCGTAAGGCCTTGATGATTGGCTTCATTCAGTGCCCCCTCTCTCTCCACTTCCACCACGCTAGTGGCGCAATCATATTAGCACAAATATCTCCAGCACACCCACACGCTAGGCAATATTGACAGGACAGCATTATTTAGGTATTTTAATTGCGGACTATCTTAGTCCGTAATTTTTAAGAAAGCCGGCCAAGTATGAGATTGTCGACAAAAACCTACTATGGGCTCCGAGCGATGACCAACTTAGCTCGCAAAGAAGAGGTCTCCCCGATTGCTGATATTTCTTTTGAAGAGGATATTCCTTTTGCTTTTCTTGAAAAGATCTTCCAGCAACTCAAGCGAGCAGGATTAGTTAAATCAAAGATAGGATCGATGGGTGGATACGAGCTGGCCAGATCGCCCAAAGAAATAACGGCAGGACAGATCTTCGAAGCATTGGGCGAGGAGGTTTCGTCTTCGTTTTGCCCAGGCAACTCGAGCTGCCCCAAGTATGGCTCGTGCGGAACAAAGGATTTTTTATCCAAGTTAGAATCATCGATCGGCCAAACACTCGAATCAATTACATTGGAAAGGTTAATCGTCTAATATGAATAAGATTTACCTTGATCACTCAGCCACAACGCCACTCGATCCAGCAGTACTAGCAGCAATGATGCCATTCTTCAGTGACGACTTTGGCAACCCGGGATCCCTGCACTCTTTTGGCGTCGAAGCCAAGAAAGCAGTCGTCGAAGCGCGCAAGAATATTGCCTCCTTTTTGGGTTGCGATGAAACTGAAATCACTTTTACCTCCGGCGGAAGTGAAAGTGATAATCTTGCAATAAGGGGAATAGTAGAAAGTAGAAGGGGGAAAGTAGAAGGGGGAAGCAAGCCGCATGTCGTCACCAGTGCATTCGAGCACAAGGCTGTGTTGGACACTGTCAAAGCACTGGAAAAATCAGGTGATATCGAGGCTACTTACGTTCAGCCGGGACCCAATGGTGTCATTCAGAGTGAAGACGTTAAAGCTGAAATTAAAGACAATACCATTCTAATTTCAATCATGTACGTCAACAATGAAATCGGCACCATTCAGCCAATCCGCGAGATCGGAAAACTGGTCAAGAAGATCAATGCAAGCAGACACCTTCTATCCTCTACTTTCTACCCTCTACTTTTTCACACCGATGCTGTACAAGCTGCCGAATTTTGTCCGATGAATGTTAACGACCTCGGTGTTGACCTTCTTACCATGACCGCCCACAAAATTTATGGCCCGAAGGCGATTGGCTTGCTTTATGCCCGGAAGGGGACGCCGATCCTGCCGGAAATTACTGGCGGAGGCCAGGAAAGAGGATTTCGCGCAGGAACAGAGAACGTTCCCGGCATTGTCGGATTCGCAGCCGCTGTTCAGAAAATACGAGATCCAAGATACCTGCCCGCAGTCGCTTCGCTCCAGGCGATGCAGGCGGACGAGATACCTGCCCGCAGTCGCTTCGCTCCAGGCGATGCAGGCGGACGAGATACGACGCTGCTGCGCGACAAACTGATCGATGGCATTTTGAATAACATTCCAAACTCTATTCTTAACGGCGATCGAACACACCTGGTCCCCCATATTGCCAACATTAGCTTTGTTAATGCCGAAGGTGAAGCAATCCTGCTCAATCTTGATTTCTTGGGCATTGCCGTCTCTACCGGTTCGGCTTGCACCTCCCGCACCCTCGAGCCCAGCCATGTCCTCTCCTCGATGGGAGTCAGACCAGAAAACGCCCATGGTTCAATTCGCTTCTCACTTGGCCGCGAAACTACAGCAGAGGAGATAGACCAAGTTCTCGAGATATTGCCAGGCATTATCAACAAATTAAGAGCAATGAGTCCATTCAAGAGCTAAGCCACAATGGGCAATTCGTGGCTTGTAGTTCGTATTTCGGAAACACTATGCAGTAGCCATAAACGAAATACGAGATACAATACACAAGATTGAACGAACAAAAACAAGGAAGCTGTTATCCCAATGAACAAGACTAACGTAATAAAGAAATATGTCTGTCCACCCTGCGGTTACATCTACGATCCGGCGGTTGGGGACCCCGAGATCGGTATTGCACCAGGCACGCCCTTCTCAGATCTTCCCGATGATTGGCTCTGTCCGCTCTGCGGCGTCACGAAAGCTGAATTTGTCGAAGAACATGAATTCTATGGAGATTAATCTCTGCATCTCGCCTATTTGTAATTTCGTATTTTCGTTTAATTTGTAATTTAGTAGGAGATCTGGAAACGTGGAACAAGTACAATACTCACAACAAGTCCTAGACCACTTCTTTAATCCCAGAAACGTGGGTGAGATTTCTAATGCTGACGGCATCGGCGAGGTTGGCAACCTTCGTTGCGGCGATGTTATGTATGTGTATATCAAAGTAGGCGGAAGGCCCCGACAAAGTCGGGATAAACTCCAGGCGGAAGGCGAGACGCTTAGCGCCACTGAAGGCCGCGCCAAGCGTGGCGGAAGTGAAGAAGAGTATATTGAAGATATCAAATTCAAAACTTTAGGCTGCGCCGCCGCTATCGCCTCAACAAGCATGATGACCGAGCTTGTTAAGGGAAAATCACTTGAGGATGCGATGAAAGTAACGCGCGACGATATCAATGAAGCCCTGGGGATTCTTCCCAAACAAAAATACCACTGCTCCATATTATCGGCAGACGGTATTCGCAAGGCGGTTGAGAACTATAGGGCAAGCAAAGCGGTAGGGCGGTAAAGCAGTAGGGTAATAGTAGGTTTTTTTCTTATAACCTTACTAGCCTTATCCTGGCCATTCGGCGATCATGATGGACTCTGAAAGTGATGGATAAACCTCGCGTAGATCCTGCCACACCGCCTCTGTCACAAATGGCATGAAGGGATGAAGCATTACCAGCGTTTCCGACAGAACACTCAAGAGAACTCTTCTGGTGTTGTTGTTCAGCTCGGCCGTAACATCCTCGCCAAGTTGCCCTTTGGATGCCTCGATATAGACATCGGCAAACGTGTGCCAGAAATAGTCATAGAGAAGTTCGCCGGCAAGTGAAAATTTAAATTTGTTAAGGTGTTCTGTCACCTTTTTCTTTACTTCCTCATGTTGTTTTAGGATGTCCCTGTCAGCGTCAGTCAACAGTCCACCGTTGATTTTTAGATCAGAAACAATCGTTTGACCCAATTCGCCACTCTTTAGATCGCCCTCTGACGCTCGCAACATAACATAGCGAGAGGCGTTCCAAATTTTATTAGAGAAATTACGAAAACCCTTAATTTTGCCCTCGCCCACAGGTATGTCTTGACCGGGAGTAGATCCCACGGTCAGCGCCATACGGATAGCATCAGTGCCATATTTCGGAATCAGGTCGAGCGGATCGAGCGCGTTGCCCAACGATTTGCTCATTTTGCGATTATGCTCGTCTCGAACCAATCCGTGAAAATAAACGGTCTCAAATGGCGCCTTGCCGGTAAACTCAAGGCCGAACATGATCATCCTCGCTACCCAGAAAAAGATAATGTCATAGGCAGTTTCCATCACAGTTGTTGGGTAAAAGTAATTGTAGTCACATGTGGTCATGCCCGGAGCATAGGGAAGGGGGTATTCGCACTTTTTGCTATCAATATTGTCGGGCCATCCCAGTGTTGAGAAAGGCCAGAGACCGGATGAGAACCAAGTATCCAAAACATCGGGGTCCTGCACCCAACCGGCGCCATCAGGCGCTTGCATGCCAACAAAAACTTCCTCCTCTCCCTTTTCATTTTTCTTATACCAAACAGGAATCTGGTGCCCCCACCAGAGTTGGCGCGAGATACACCAGTCACGAATATTGTCCATCCAGTGAAAATATATCTTGTCGAAACGCTCAGGAATAATCTTGATTGTGCCATCTTCCACAACCTTCTTGGCCTTCTCGGCCAAAGGCCTCATCTTAACAAACCACTGCTTGGACGGCAGCGGCTCAACTGCACCGCCGCAACGATAACAAACGCTTAGATTATTAAGGTATTCATCCTCTTTTTCGAGCAAATTGTTGCAAGAGAGCCAGGCAATCAACTTTTCCTTTGCTTCGGTAACCTTTAGGCCAGTATAATTCTCTCCGGCCTCATCAGTCATACGGCCCTCTTCATTGATAACTTTAATAACCGGAAGATCATGTTCCTCTGCCATGCGCCAGTCAACCATAGAGTGAGCAGGTGTGACACCAACAGCGCCGGTACCAAACTTGGCGTCAACAGCCCGATCCGCGACAACCTTGATCTGTCGCTTGTTTCCGTCTATCTCAACATCAAAACTTTTACCAATATATCTTTGATAGCGTTTATCTGAAGGATTTACGGCCACGGCCGTATCGCCAAGCTTCGTCTCCGGTCTGGTTGTTGCGATAGTAATCGGAAAATTCTTGTCGTATTTGAAATAGTATAGCTTGGATTTTTGTTCAACATGCTCAACCTCATCATCGGCGATAGCTGTGTGACACCTTGGGCACCAGTTAACAATATATTCACCTCGATAGATGAGGCCTTTGCCATATAAATCGACAAATGCCCTCCGAACAGCAAGACTTAAGCCATCATCAAGCGTAAACCGCTCTCTCGACCAATCACAGGAGGCACCGAGACGACGTATCTGAGAGGTAATGATGTCGCCATACTTTCCTTTCCACTCCCAAACCTTCTCGACGAACTTCTCACGACCCAAATCGTTCTTATTTATCCCCTCTTTTCGTAGGGCTTTGTCGACAACGGTCTGAGTTGCTATACCAGCATGATCAGTGCCCGGCAGCCAAAGTGTTGGCTCTCCAAGGAGGCGATGGTAACGAGCCATAATATCCTCAACTGTCACAACCATGCCATGGCCCATGTGAAGCTTACCCGTAACGTTGGGTGGGGGCATTGATATCACAAAAGGCTTACCGTTGACTTCGCGATCATAGGCTAGCTGGCCGAGAACTTTGCCACTATTGCCTTTCATGTTTATCTCTGGTTTAAAATAGCCGGAGCTTTCCCACTTTTGGTAAATCTTCTCCTCAAATTCCTTCGGCTCCCAGGTTTTTTCGATTGTTTTCTTTGCCATAATTAAGCCTTATTTTTGTTAGTGCTATCTGTCCTTGATAATCAAAACTTAGCACAATTACGATCGAATTCCTAGTACCACCCCATCATAATGATTGTGTATATTTCGCAGTACTAGTGCCGTGAGAATTCAGGGAAAGCGCAGTGGTGTTGACGGCGCGAAGCCTTGCGAAGAGCGAAGTAGCACTAGGCATCGACCATATTATTACGAACAAATTTTTTGACAGCAGAGAGTGTCTCGTCCTTGAATTGAGCAGGAGAGGCTGCCACCCAGACAGCAAACTCATATAGCTCCTCGTTTTCGACCTGTATCCATTTCCCGTTTTTGGCCAAGAAGTGGAAGAGGGTCGTGATAGCAATACGCTTGTTTCCATTCTGAAAGGGGTGGTTTTTGATCATCAAATAAAAAAGGATGGAGGATTGATCGATAATGCCTCGATAAAGCGCACGCTTATTGAAGGTCTGAAAAGGGGCAGCAAGACAGCTCTCTAAAACATTAGGAAAACGAGAGGTAAAGTCGGGGATTGGCTCATCCCAAGCAAGCAACTTCTTGGCAAGACGATAGGAAATCATCTCAACCTCTTGTAAAGAAACCATGAAGATCATTCTCGCCCCAGTCTCTTTAGTGCCTCACCGTATTGATCAAAAAGCCGATCAACCGTACGGTTAACAACTTCTTTTTCAATATGGCTTAAGAATTCATTGGGTACTCCAAGGTCATGAATATTTATAAGGAAACCATGGCCCTTGCGTTTCGCCGGAATCGTGCCATTCTTAACCAAGCGAAAGACCTGTGTTCGGTGAAGGCCAAGAATTTGACCGGCTTCTGTTGTGGATACGTATTTTTCTCTCTTCATAGTAAAATCACTATATCAAAAGTTGAACGATTAGAGCAATGCAACATGTACAAATGAGGCGGAGAAAGAGCATGATTAATGATTGTGCCAAATTGCGTACATGCGTTGGGTAAGCGCAATGATGCAGCAAAACTTAGGAAAACAGGCTCATTTGAGCGTAAGCGAGTCAGACAGGAGAAATCACAAGTATTTAATATAATTGGGCACTATTCGGCTTGGGATCACAAGGCCATATTTGAGTCGATTGTGACTTGATTCCAGGACTTTACGTCACCTTTGACCGCATGATAATAGCCTGCTAGAGCTATCATGGCGGCATTGTCGCCGCATAGGTGAATTGGAGGGACGTAGAGATCAGGCTTAATCTCCAGGCTATTTACGGCGTTTGCTAGGCTGTGGCGGAGATGCGTGTTTGCCGCTACTCCGCCTGCAAGGATAATAGTTATTGGCTCGTATTTCTGCACGGCTTTCATCGTTTTAGCGACCAAAACATCAACTGCGGCATCCTCAAAGGCAGCTGCAATGCTAGCCTTGAGGTCAGCACTTAAGTGGCTTTTTTCCCTCACTTCCCGCAACACTGCCGTCTTTAAGCCGGAGAAAGAGAAATTAAATGTTCCATCATTAAGCAGTGGCCGCGGAAAACTAACCGCATTCCTGGCCGCGGCTTGGCTAGTCCTGTATTTGCCGGCCAATTTCGAAACTGCGGGCCCTCCGGGGTAACCTATACCTAATAGTTTTGCCACTTTATCGAAGGCTTCGCCAGCAGCGTCGTCGAGGGTTTGACCAATAATTTCGTATTTCCCGTGATCTCTCATCAATATCAGGGATGTATGGCCACCCGAAACCACCAGCGCAAGGGCAGGGAAGCTGATTTCACGTAGCAGGTAGCATGTATCATGTATCGTGCCTTGTTTGTTTTGCTCTTTTCGGTTTTGGGCTGTTGGATCCTTACTTTGGATTTTCGATTTCGGATTTTGGATTTCCTCTGCGGCAGCAGAGTATATATGGCCCTCAATGTGATGAATTGGAACTATGGGCAAATCGCAGGCATAGGCAAGTGACTTTGCCGCATTAAAGCCAACCAGGAGCGAGCCAATCAATCCTGGGCCAGAAGTAACGGCAATATGGCTAATTTTGTGGTGCAAAGAATTGATCGCTCCTTGAATATCTGGGTGATCACTGAAACCAGCCTGCAAAAGTGCCTCGGCTACAACCGGCACAATTGCTTCCATGTGCGCTCTAGAGGCAACCTCCGGCACGATACCGCCGGTTTTTGCATGCAGGTCAACCTGAGAAGAAACAATGTTCGACAAAATGACAGGCGGGTTAACGCCATCGCCCGTCACTACTGCGGCTGCGGTCTCGTCGCAAGATGACTCAATTCCCAAAATGATATATTTTTTCTCTGTGTCTATGTGTGTCATAACTTTATGAATTTCATCATGATAGCACCTTTCCCTGTCCGTCTCAAGACGAGACCCGGATTGACAACTTGTCTTGACACGAAACAGAGATCATTTCCGATAAAGACTGGGTTGCGCGAGCGTCCTGGCAACGATTATTTACACATCGATCCACATCCACGGTTGTTGAATACGCTCTCAAGTGGTAACATATTAAAAGATGAATAACTCAATCTTCCAAACCGAATCGTGGGCAGAATTTAAACTTTCCACCGGTTACTCGGACAAATACCGGCTGGATGATGTTTTGGTTTTGGACAAGAAATTACCACTACTCCGGTCGATGCTTTACTCGCCGATGGTAAGCGCAAGTCAGGAATCGAGGCTTCTAAACCAGGAGTTTATCAGTAGCATCAGGTCGCTGGCAACAAAAACAAATGCAATCTTTTATCGCCTAGAACTGGGCGTCCCCATCGACGAGATACGAGATACGAGATACGAGATACGAAAGCTCGGCTTTCGCAAGTCTTTCGAGGAGATGCAGCCCGAGCACACTCTCGTCCTCGACATAAATAATACCGAGGAAGATATTCTTGCCCAGATGAAGCCAAAGGGCAGATACAATATCAAGATTGCCAGCAAAAACCAAATCGAGATTATGGTCTCAGACAAACCGGGCCAAGAGCTGGACCACTTCTATGAGCTTTACGAAACAATGGCAAGGCGCCAAAATATCTCCCGCAGAAACAAAGCATACTTCGAGGCTCTACTTGAAATCATGTCTAGATTGGGGTATATTAGAGTATACAACGCCGTGGCCACAGTTGAGAACAAGAAGCATGTTTTGGCAGCTGCGATCATTTGCTTCTATGGCGAGCGAGCAACGTATCTCTTCGGCGGTTCAAGCAATGAACACCGAAATCTCATGGCTCCATATCTTCTCCATTGGCAGATAATCAAAGACGCCAAGCAGATTGGATGTAGCGAATACGACCTTTTCGGTGTTGCGCCGAATGACGACGAAAAGCACCCATGGGCTGGTGTAACACGCTTCAAAAACCAATTTGGCGGCAAACGAGTTGATCTTGTCGGCAGTTGGGATCTAGTGTTCAAGCCAACTGAATACGAGATATTTAAATTTGTCGAAAAAATTAGACGCTAGATATGACGAACAGAGACCGGAGCCGAAGATCACTCGCGTCCAACCGCTAGAAATTAATTGTCAATCCCGAATTATGAAAAGATTTATATCAAAAATTGTCCCACAGTTGACTAAGAACAGGTACCACAAGCTTCAAGCTAATTACGCCCGGTTCCGCTATGGCAACCCAAGCCGCAAACTTGTTGTCATCGGCGTAACGGGAACAAAGGGAAAAACAACCGTCTGTAACATGATCGCCTCAATTCTTGATGCCAGCGGCAAGCCTAATGCCATGGAGACAACCATCAACACCAAAATCCTCGACAAGATCACTCCTCATACAACAAAGGCTCGCTGGGTTACTACTCCGCCACCATCAGTTGTTCAACAATTCTTGCGCGATGCAAAAAAGGCCGGTTGCGAATACGCCATCCTCGAAGTCACCTCCCAAGCTATCGATCAGTACCGAATCTGGGGGATTGAGTTCGACGTGCTGGTCTATACCAATCTTTCGCACGATCACCTTGATTATCATCTGACAAAGGAAAAATATCTCGAAGCTAAACTCAAGGTATTCAGAGATAATCCCAAGGCTAAATTTGTCATCAACCATGATGACAGTTACTGGAATCGCTTTTACTCGCTACCAGCAACAGAGCGGTTCCTGTATTCAATCAAGCAACCCATGGAACACGGAGCGGTTGCTCGAAAAATCTTGCCGGGCTCAAGCGACATCACCTTTACCGTTGCCCACGACGACGGCCAGATCACAATCAACCTGAATCTTCCCGGCCAATTCAATGTCCTAAACTCGCTAGCAGCGTTCTGTGTGGGTCTAGCACTCGAACTGGAACCAGAGAAGATTAAGAAGGGATTAGAGGACATTAAGCAAATTACGGGCAGGATGGAACCGATCAGAACATCCTCGAAGCAAGACTTCACCGTCATCGTTGATTACGCTCATAACCCAGACTCCCTCAAGAACGTTTATGAAACGACTCGCGAAAGCATGAAAAAGGCCGGAGGAAGACTTATCGCAGTCCTCGGAGCAACCGGCAGAAGAGACAAGACAAAAAGACCATTGATGGGCGCACTTGCCGGGCGGTATGCAGACCTAGTTATTTTTACCAACGAAGACCCGTACGACGAAGACCCAAACACAATTATCGAAGAGGTTGCTGCCGGCATTCACAGGGGAGCACTCAAGAAACACCAGTGGCATCTGGGGCGCAACTACTGGAAGGTGATCGATAGGGCCCAAGCCATTCATCAAGCAATCAAAGAAGCACACAAGGGCGATGTCGTCATCATCACCGGGAAGGGTGCCGAAGAGGTCATGGCAGTCGGCCTAGATGAATTTATTCCATTTTCTGACCGAAGCATCGCCAAGCAAGAGCTCTTGCGACGCTTCCGGGAAGACTAAACGCCGCCCCTACAAACTTACGAATCACTCGAAATTACCAAATTACGAAACTACCAATAACGGTATTTGTATTTTCGTATTTTCGTTTGAATTCGTACTTTGGTAGGGGATTTGGCCACGCGGTCTTGACAACAGGCGCCTTTTTTGTTACAATGACATAATTTGCCAATCTGGAATCAAAGGTAAATCGATGCTGGCGACCATACCAGACCATAAATGTCAAGTAACAACCTAGGAGGGAAATGTCAAAAATCAAAGTTAAAAAAATAGAGGATCCGAATACTGAGGTCCCGATTCATAGCGCCTTCGACCGCATAGAGGCGATCAAGGCCGAGATCTCCGGCTTTACAACAGCGCCGCACCTTGCCGAGGTAGAGGTCTTTGATATGTGGGGGGACAGCTCAGCAGAGACAAGCTAGCCCACACGAGAGGGCTAGAAACAAAAAACCAACCCAATGACTAATCTTGCGTTATTGATTATCATTCTCGTGTCTGGGTTCTGGGCTAGGAACCTGAAGGTCAACACCAACAGGTTTTTTTGTTTGCAAGGTTTTGCCATGAAAAGCTTGATGGACTTCGCGCAGGTGCTGATCGGTCACATGGGTATAAACCTGGGTTGTCGTGATTGAAGAGTGACCGAGCAGTGATTGAACACTGCGGATATCAGCACCAGCCATCAAAAGGTCCGTAGCGAATGAGTGACGTAGCGTATGGGGCGAGACATGCTTCAATACTCCAGCCTTTTTAGCACAGCGCTCAACTATGCGCTGAACTGTTCTGACTGAGATGCGATCATTCTTGGGTGAAATAAAGAGTGGTTCGCTTGTCTTACCGGAGAGTGAACCCTCCTCAGGTTTCGTGAATCCTCGATTCTTAATGTATTGCTCCAACCACTGTTTGGCCTCGCCCGAGAGGAAAACTACACGCAGCTTTCGACCCTTGCCCAGCACAGCTATTTCACCACTTTCGAGATTTATATCATCAAGGTCCAAACTTACTAACTCCGATACTCGCATTCCAGTCGAGAAGAGAACCGCCAGGATTGCCCGGTCGCGCAAGCCCACCAACTTGCTTGTATCGAGTGAATTAAAGATCGAAGAAACTTCTCCTCCCTGTAAAAAATTTATCTCTCGGTCACCAATCTTGGCGAGAGAAACCTTTTCTGGAGAAAGAGAATTTACGCCTCGAAAAGCGAGGTAGCGCAAAAAAGCACGGAGAGAAATTACGTGATAATTCTGAGTCACTTTCTTTAGACCGTGACCGGCGGGCTCCTTGAGCCGATTTACGTACAGCTTGTACTGTCTGACTATCTCCTGGTCAATCATCGACGGCACTAATTGCTCGCCCGACCTCTGAGTCTTGAGCCACTCGAGAAAACGACCGAGATATCGATCATAATTTTCGATAGTCAGAGCAGACTGGCCTTTGTCTAATTCGCAGTACTCGAGGAACTCTCTTTTTAGATCGAATAAATCCTTCATAAAAAAGTGCGAAAGTACTAAGTGTGAAAGTACTAAGTGTGAAAGCACCAAGCGTGAAAGTACTAAGTGCCCCACCCGGGGCCCCTTTGCGGGGTGAAAGGAATCGCATCATTGCGACGCCACTTAGTGCTTAGAACCTTCACACCTTCATGCTATATTTATGCTTCATATTTCCAGTATTTTTCGTATGTATGAACAAACCGATAGGCGGCCACACCAGAGAGAATGCCAAGTATGGCGCCAGCAATAGTGTCAGAGGGGTAGTGCAAACCGGTACCAACTCGCCCGAGAGCAACAAAGATTGCCAATACTAACAAAAAAGCACCCAGCTTCTTGTGGCCATACAAAAAAACACTTGTGGCTATAGCAAAAACTATATAAGTGTGGCTAGAAGGAAAGGAGCTAATGCGGCCTTCGGCCAGCTCCCGAACGACGGGATTAATTATTGTCTCGTGCGTTATAAAAGGCCTCGGACGACGCCAAAACATAAAGATCAAGAGATCGATAAATCCACCCAGGGCCATCGCCGTAAAGGAACAAAGGAATGCGTTGATCCGGCGCATCCAGATGAGATAGGTAAAAGAGACCAGAAAAAAGACAATTCCATACTGGGCAAAGAAATAATAGAACTTAAGCCACGCCGCAGACTCCACGCCTCTCTGATACAGAGCTTCGTAGATGGTGTAGTCATAATATCTGATAATATCAAGATATTTTTCCATAGGATAATTTTAGCACAAAAAAAGTAGAAGTACTAAGGACACTATCTCAGCTGCTCGCACCCTTCTGTCACCCCGTATCAAGCACGGGATCGATTAAACTCAAAACACTAATTATCTGGATGCTGAATCAAGTTCAGCATGACACAATTTAAGGATACGAGCGAAAGCAGCAACACGCTGTTTGTCCATTTGAACTTTATCGGCCAACAACATATAATGGTTGCATGATCGAAATCGGAAGGTCTTTTATTATTGGGGCGATTCAGGGCATTGCTGAATTTTTGCCGATCTCCTCTTCTGGTCACCTTGTGCTTCTTCCCTATATTTTCAAGTGGGATTATCAGGGCCTGGCTTTTGATGTTGCCCTCCACTTTGGCACAGTGGTAGCACTGGTTGCCTACTTCTGGCGCGATTGGCTTGCGCTTTTCTTTAGCGCGGTAAGAATACGAAATACAAAATATAAAATACGGGAATACCCAGACAACCTGCTCTGGCAAATTATTGTCGCCTCAATCCCCGCAGCAATGGTTGGCCTACTAATCAATGGCTATGTCGAAAAATACCTGCACTCTCCTGCACTCCTGGCCTTCAATCTGATTTTCTTCGGTTGGCTGCTCTGGTTCGTAGACAAGAGGGCCAAGGCAAAATACGATCTTCAACAAGCTCAGGTCGGCCTGAGTGGCAATAGACCGCCCGAAATACGAAATACGAGATACTCGCATTTGTTCCTCATGGGCATCGCCCAGTCTGTCGCCTTGGTCCCTGGCGTTTCTCGCTCCGGTATCACAATGACCGCCGGACGATCTCTGGGCTTAAGCAGAGAAAATTCAGCTAGGCTTTCCTTTTTGTTGGGCACCCCTGCGATGATCGGCGCGTTTATTGTCGAGTTTAAAGATATCGATAAGGGAGGCCTAAGCGCAGCATTCTTGATCGGCGTTATCTCAGCAGCTGTTTTTGGTTTTATCGCTATTAAATATTTGCTACAATACTTAAAGAAAAGCGACTTCTCAATTTTTTTGTGGTATAGGATCGCTCTGGCCATAATGGTTCTGGCCCTATATTTCACAAGATAATAAAACAGCACATAAGCTAGTAAGTAATTTTAGAGCAAATTGTGGTTCAGTTAAGTTTTCACTCGCTCACCAGCCTATTAGCCCGCTAACTTACCGGCCAGCAAAGGAGGGTATGAATTCGGTGACAGACCAAGCAAAAGTTAGCCAGACATCAGATCGGCCAATAATCTACTGGCTGGTTTTTAAGTGGCTGCTAGTTATTGCCGTCCTCGTAGCCGTCCTTTACCTTGGCACGCTCCCTGCCCGAAGCAAGCTATCCACACAACATCTCTACCGAGGCGACAAACTGCTCGAGGAGAGAAAATATCTTTCTGCCCGATTGGAATACAGAAAGGCCCTTGTTCTCGACAAAAACAACACCAAAGCCGCAGAGCACGAATTCCTTGCTAATGAAGCGTCCAGCGATATTACGAAATTAGAGAAATTTTTGCGTGACAGAGGAGCGGACAACCAATTAAACACAATGAAGGAAGCCAAGGCTGTTCCGGACAATGAGGTTGCAGCCGCACAGACATCAAGGGAACTGCTCGAGGCGGGCGAGTATCAGCTCGCAATCATCCCGGCGAAAACAGCCGTCCAGATGGACAAATCTTACCGCGATGGTTGGCTGTATCTTAGCATTGCTAGCCTCGAGTCCTCTCGACAACTGGAGATAGCGCAAGAAACCCGACAAGAATATCTGGACCAGGCTAGGCTCGCCCTTGAAAAAGCTGCGATTGCCGATCCGTCATATGAACCGATCAAACAAATAGAAAAAGAACTAAACTCTTAGTACGAGCGAGGGAAGATGAGGGGATCAAGACGAATACATAACAGTGAAGCCGTGGACCAGTGTCTATCGACCAAGGTTATGGCTGCGCTATTGACCTTGGGTGTGATAATTTTACCAATGGCCCCCTTCGGCAAAGCTTTGGCCGCAAACGAATACACAGAGCTTGCACCCTGCAGTCTGGCATTTAACTCAACCAGCAATCTTCTCAAAAATGAAGCGGGGGAAAGTTCGGGCAACAGACAATACATTTTTTCCGCCAGTGACTTTGGAGAAAGATTCCAGATCGCGGGTAGCGGCCTGGGTATGTCGTTTGATTCTTCGCACCAAAAAATAAATCTGAATTTTAAGCATCGTTGGCGAAGCGATAACGGAATTAGAGATGTTTCTCTAGAATTTACTTTCTCCAGTAAAAGCGGGACCAACTATTCGTACCGAAACACAAAGGTTACAACAGTATACCGGGGCAGCACCACCACAACGACAGGTAATTCAGACAATCCAGTACTAACTATTTTGAAGGCACCAAAACAAATCGACTTTAATGCGTCAGGGCACGTAGACTTCTTTCTCGCACTAGGCGATACAACTAACTCTCCGAATGATAATGTCTACTATCTCAACTGCACGGCTGCTCCAGATGGCGAAGCAGAGCCACCACCCCTGCCTGACCCAGACGATGGCGGTGGTGCTGGCGGCACACCCACGAGCGGCAGCACGGCAGCCCCGACAGCACCGTCAGCTCCGTCCGTTCCAGATCTTTGGCTCGATATGCAAAACTGCCGCAATCCAGAGAGTGCGGTCAATGGACCGAATGGGTTTGTGGTAACAAAAATAGGTTTCAACACCAATTCGCCCGATGATCCCAATAATGGCAAAACAATGACTGTCCTAGCAACCAAAACCGTGAATGGCGCCACGGAAACCATTAACACGCCGTTCGTCTATGACGAAACCCCCGGCAAAAACTCTGCCACCAGCACCAAGCTCTACTACGGTATTAACAACGTGGCGGTCAACAAAATTTATGCTGTTATAGATCTGACCAGCGCCGCCAAGCTCTCCATTATCAAGGAAGCCACGACACCGGCATCGGCATGGAAGCCATGGATGGATGACCTGACGCAGATGAACATGCGCCTAAATTGCAAGTACCCGATCAGCGCCGACTTATCGGCCGAATCGATGGACAACAGTGGTCCCGATGGAAAGCCGAGAATAACTGTCGCCGGCGACCCAACTCTCGGCCGCCCAGACATGAGATTTGAGCTCGGACGACTCGTCGTAACAGGCGGCGCCGCAACAACAGACAACAACTCCTTTTACTTTCTCTACAATAAATCCCTTGGAGCTATTGGTAGCAGCGACGTGTTTGAAAACAGATACAAGCACATGGCGATCAGACTGGACATGAGTCCAGGACCGAAGCTGGTTCAAGTTTTCTATGGCGATATCAGAAATCCGGGTGATGACTCCAAGGAGGGTATCGCCGGATATGGCGGAGGCTGGTCCGCCAACGTCTTCTATGGCTGGGGATTCAGGGTCGGAAATGAGCTCATCGGCAAATCCGTCGCCGACTATGTCTATCGCAAGAAGGATCCGAACGATAACAGCAAGTGCAGTGATACAGTGGTGGGACCGGAAACAAACCCGACAACAGCAGCACCAGACTGGGACAGCCTTGACGGAGGTTCAACCCCGCCAAGAGAATGTTTAATCCTAAATGGCATCAACATCGGCGATAATGCTAGCAAAACGCCCATTGGCTGGCTAAAACACTGGGGCATTCCGACAACCAAATCATCGATCACTGATGCGCTCGGCGAGACTGAAGATATCGGGCCCTGCCAGGTTATCAAGGTAGGAACACTGACAGCCTTCAGTCCCAGAGGACTGGTCACACTCCTAAACCGCTCGCTTTGCGAGGTTGCTTACTTCGTCTATAGTGTCGGCCAGGGTTTGGCCGCCAAAGGAAAGGAAATTCTGGAGCAATCACTGAGTCTGCACTCTTAGCGTCACCTTACGATGAAAATAATTACAAAAGAAAAATCATTCGCTTTTCTACTGCCGGGCTTTATCGTTGGTGTTTTGCTGGCCGTGTTCTTGTTGCCGAGCGAAAGGGCATATGCCGTGGCAATGGAGCCAATCTACAAGGTTCTCCAACAAAACGACGACATCAAGGGCATCTGGCGCAACATCACCGACCTGATCAACTACCTGATAGTGGCGGTCCTGATCTTTGTCGCCTTTGCTCAGATCCTGCGCATCAACCTTAACACCTATGGCGTCAAGAAAATTATTCCGAGTTTAATATTCGCTATCGTAGCCACTAATTTTAGCTATCTTTTCTGCCGGTTTCTAGTTGATATAGCCAATGTTCTACTCTCGCTTTTTGTTAGCCCCAATTCAGCGGTGATTACCAACCAATTCACAAACATTATCTTTGACCCCAGACCGTCAAGTGATGGCCGCACAATCACCAATCTTTTTGAGTTGGCTCTGGATATCGTCTTCATCTATGCCTCCGGAATCCTCATGTTTATCTTGGGCTACCTTTATCTGATCAGAAACTGGGTTATTTATTTCCTGGTCGCCATCTCTCCGATCGCCTTTATGTCGATGGTTTTACCGCAAACAAAGAGCGTCTTCAACCAGTGGTGGAGCAACTTTGTCAAATGGACATTCATGCCCGTCGTCTCCATCTTCTGGATCTGGCTCGGAACTGCCTGGTTTACCAAAATACCCGACTCCTCAAATAAGACAATGCTCTTTGTCTTTGCCTTAGTTTGTCTCTATATGGCCATCAAGACGCCGTTTAGCATGGGCGGCCAAGTTATGCAACAGTGGGGCAACCTCGGCAAAAAGGTTTGGAACCGAACGGGCGGCGATCTCGGCAAAGCGGCCTGGCGCAACACCGGCGGCAAGGGTGTGGGCTGGGCCAAAAATCAATACGACACAGCCAAAGCGGACCTTGGCAACGCAGTAGTTTTGGCTGGGCGCAACGCTTGGAGTCGAGGCACCGGATTTACTAAAAGGCAAACTCTCGGACGTCTTCCTGGAGGCAGAAACGCCCAAGGTCAAAGGCAATCTGCCAACGACTGGCTCAACACACGAGTTCAAGGCGCTAGACAGGGTAGAATCTCAGCCATAGAAAGAAGGAAACTACAAATGGAGGGACCAGAGCTCGTAAGAAAGAAGATGGTCGAAGATGCTAGAACCGATGCTGCGGAAAGACTGGTTAGAGATAGAGGAATCCCTGCCGATCAAAAATCTCGATTTAGATCCATGTTGCGATCATGGGTGCGCAGCAACAGTGATGCCTATATGGACAACGACCTGGATGACAACATTGCGTACCTACGCCGTAACGAGCTTCGTGATGCTCAAGGAAATGTTGTTGGTAGAGGAAATTACACTTCAGGCGATGGCCTCGGAGAGGTCATGTCACATGTTGTTGCGCTAAAACGTCGCAGAAGACAAACCGGTCATGCCCAAGAATGGGCTCAAATTGATGCTTTTTTGAATACTCTGCCCCTAGGAACTGTTAACAGAACAAGTGGGCAGGTTAACCGCGTTACCGGGCCGGCCATCATGAACACCGATGAATCTGGCATAGTCGGAATATCCGCCGGCGATAATGCAGCGAGTGCTCAAGACGGACAAGCTTCAGGCGCTAGCAGTCAACCGCCCACATCCCAGGATGAGACATTGCTGCAGCAAGAACAATTTGGCAAGGGCGCAAAATATCAACGATTAGCTGGGGCCCTGAGCATTCACCAGGCCGAGTCCATGAGAAGAGTGTTCCTGCAGGGGGAGAGGGTTGAGGATTTGCCGGAAACAACCCGTGCCGATATTCAGAAAGGTGGCCTCGAGGAAGATGTTGAGGCATATCGCAAAGACCTAATCAGTTTACGCGAAAAAACGGCACACGACATTCTCCAGGTTAAAGTTGCCGAGAATGACGGCCCGCTGGAGGAGAGCGCCGCAGACTTTCAGTCTGGCCTTGGCCATATGGCCAGAGCAATAAGCCACGATGGCAAGAGCTTGCCCGACCTAATGTCCGAGCTTGAGTCAATTAAGAAAAACTTGCGCAGCGAAGCACCGGATGTCAAGAAAGGTGCGGTCGAGGACCTGTTTAGGATGACGGATGAACCTATGGTAGAAAATCTTGAGGTCAAGGGCCGACTCGACCTTGCGGCAGGGAGAGCCCAGAAAATAGTTGACTCCATGCTTGTTGCAGGAGAAGCTGCGCCGATGGATCATTATGCCTCCGTGAGAGGGGACAGATCGCCAGAACAGGCGATCGTCGAGGAGAGTGCTAAGGGACAACAGAATGGATTTATCCAAACGCTCAAGGACAACTCCACGCCAAGTCTAGATGAAGCGCGTGGAGAAGCCGTCACACAGCTGGTTCAGGCAGCACAAAGCAAACCCCAGCCGCAAACGCAAGAAACAAGTCAGCCATCGTCAGCGGTGGACGAAACAGGAGAAAAGGTTGCGTCCTCAATCGACGCTGCTCTATCAAGGCTATTTCAGGGCGGAGAACATGGCGATCTTTCTCACCTGTCGATGGGGGGAATGCTAAACCATGAAGAACTTGCGGCTCAAATAGCTGGGGCGCTCAAAGATGAGATGGGTAGATTCGTCGGAGTCACAACAGGCATTGGAAATGTCGGCACGATGACAGTAGGAGAATTCCAGCGCGTCATGAAGCAGGCCTACATTGAGGCTCTCCAGACCAACCAACAGCTCAACAAGTCGACTGTAGGCGATGCCTTTTTGGATGAAAAGTTTCGCCGGATATTCTTCCAGCAACTCTCTCTGGCCACTGAACGCGGTGTAAAAAAGGGCACACCCAAGCCACCAACGATCCCGACTCCGCCGTCACCACCAGCAGCCTAAATTCGTCAAAAATCGAATAAACACGGAGACGTTTTATGACAGACGCAGCAGCAGAACAACCCGTCCCACCCCCGGTAACACCAGAGGCAGGAAGCGAAGGACAAGAAGCGGCAAAAGCGGCTGAGTTTTATTATCTTTCGGAGGAGGAGATTGCTCAAGCCATCGCCGAAGCCAAGAACCGCCCCATTCCGCCGGAGAAAGCACAAAGAATCAGTCGAGACCTGGACGCTGTTGAAAAAATTCGACAGGATATTATCGGATTGGAAGCGCTATCACCGGAAGAAAGAGATAAAACCCTTAGAACCATGTCCGGCGCGCCGAATGTCCGCCCCGTCTTTGATGTTCTTCTCGGAAAACCAAGCCAACAGCCGGCTGAGGTCGTCTCCACCGAACAACATCCGCGACAACGGCTAATAGAAGACCTGAGAACGCGATTTGCCGGACAAGAAATAGGCGCTGACACATGGGAAGAGGTCGAGGAGTTCGTTGCAGAGAACACCGAGCTATTCGACACGCTAGAAGCCAAAATACAAGAGCTGAGCAGAAAACCTGAATACAGTCGAATAGAAGTCAAGAAGAAGACCATCGAGATTTGCCTCCTGCAATCTGTTGTCAACGGACATCTCACGAAGGAAGATTTGAAAACTGTCCTCGAGGGCGGAGTCCGCATCTTGTCCAATGAGGAGATCTCGCAGCTTGCCAAAACCGAGCAAAGCTACGAGGGCATCATGTATTATGATCTGGGTAACCGGGCGCTCATTATTTCGGAGAGCGCTTTGGTTGACGAGTACCGCATGAAGAATGCGGAAACCGGACAAGAGCGAATAATTGAGATCGACATAGAACACTCCATAAACCACGAAATTGCCCACGGCATAGTTGAGAGGGGATTACTAACCTCCGGCGAGAAAAGAGCTCGCAAGGAGCTGCGTGAGGGCAAAGAGGGGGTAGAAATTCCACCCGGCCTGCTCTCCCTCGCCATGTCAGTCATTGCTGCGGCCGGCGAGGTGAAAGAATACATGGTTTACCATTCAAGAAATGTCTTGAATGGCCTAGAAAAGCTAGGAGACATTCCGGCAAAGGACAGACAAAACGCTCAGGTTAACGCAGCCATAGAGATAATTACTGACTATACAGCCATCTTTATGCAATCTGATGGCAAGGAAGAGAATTTTGTCGCCAAGTGTCTCGCCAAAACAGACACCGACTTGCTTGTGAATCATCTTGCCAGGCGCTTCGGAATCAATGAAACTGACCCCGCGATAGTCAGGCAAAGGATCGGAGAAAAGATTAATGCGTTTAACGAGACGGACGAGAATGAGAAGAAGAGCATTCTCGCGCAGTACCCGGAGCTAGCCAAGGTCAACACTATGTTTCGAAAATTCTACGGGCTACTATATCAAGGACGCGATGAGCTGGATAGAACCGAGGAAAAAATTGGCAAACGACAAGGCAAGCTCAAGGCGATGGGCAAGATCGGAACAGCAGCTGATGATAACGATGAGCGTACACTATTGCCGGATGAGGCAGCGTCTTTCCCGCAACAGAAAAACGAACAAAATGGTCAGCAAGAGGGCGGCGCTGTGAAGGAAGGTCTTGCAAGTGTTTTCCAATTTGTCCAGGCCTTTGCCGAAGAAGTAGGCGGGGGAGTAAATCAGGCCGTGTCACAATAGCATCTCAGGTCACAAAGCAAGTAGGCATGTAGGCTAGTAGGCAGAGTTGCACCACTGAAGAGTTATTACTAGCTTACTAGCTTACTAGCTTACTAGCTTACTAGCTTACTAGCTTACTAGCTTATTTTCTTTATTGCTCTCATTACAGAACATTGTTATAATAGTTTCGAATCGTTAACTTCCTTATATTGGAAGTGGTTTTGGAAACTCGCGAGGGGAAATGCGCTACAAGGTGCCACAAAATATCGACATGCAAGACAGAATCATTGGCCCACTGACGATGATTCAGTTTATCTATGCAATTGTTGGGACAGGCGCTGCCTACTCACTCTATATGACCCTGCCAAAGCCACTCAATCTAATCGCGGCTGTTCCCGTTCTAATTTTTACAATTTGTATTGTCTTTATCAAAATTAACGAGAGACCCTTCCTAAATTTCTTCTTAGCCATGATAGAGTTTCTCTCCGCCCCCAAAAAACGCGTCTGGCATCACGGCAGTGTCGACAACCTTAAGGTTATTATTTACAGCAACAAAGACAACAGCAAACAGAAAGCTGCCGTCAAACATGTTTCCGAGGATGAAATCAAAAAACTAGCAAAAAAATTAGACGAGAATTAATAGGCGTAAGCAATCAGGCGCAAGGCGAAAGACCTTGACTCAGTTACATTAATTGCAATTGACTTACGACTGACGCCTCTCGCCCGCCTGCATCGCCTGGAGCGAAGCGACTGCGGGCAGGCCTCTCACACTATCAATTATGACCCAAGACGCAACCCAACAAGTTATCGACATCGCAGGCATTAAAGACGGCATCATCATTCTAAAAGATGGCGGATACCGTATTGTTGTCTCGGTTTCGACCGTAAACTTTGCCCTCAAAAGCGAACAAGAACAAAATTCGATAATTTTCCAATACCAAAGCTTCCTTAACTCCCTGCACTTTCCAGTAGAGATCATCATGCGCTCGCGTCGACTCGACCTCACACCATACCTCAACAAGATCAAGGGACTTGCAGGGAAGCAGGAGAACGAACTTCTTCGTATTCAAACAGAGGATTATATAGACTTTGTGGCGAAGCTGATCGATCTGGCCAACATCATGAAAAAGACCTTCTTTGTGGCGATTCCGTTCCAACCTCTGACAATCAAAAGTGGATCGTTCCTGAGCAACATCCTGAATCGCAACAAGGAAAAGACAGTGACCGAATTGCGTATTCCAGAGGAGGAGTTCAAGCGCAATGCAGATGAGGCGAGACAGCGCGCTCAAATTGTTGCGTCGGGCCTTGGATCAATTGGGCTTCACTGTGTCCAGCTAACAACAGAGGAACTGATCGAAACATTTTATCAGATCTATAACCCCGAAATTGCCGGCAAGGAGCGATTCAGCGATGCTGACAACCTATCTGCGCCGATCATCGAGCACAGCAGTGAGAAAAGAGGGCTTCCCAAAGAGGATAAGGCAGGAGATAAGTCAGAGACGAGGATAGATAATTCCGCCGAGGTGATTGCTGTTCAGAAAGAAAAAAGCGCTTTAAGGCAGCAAGAAATGCTAAAGGACGGAGAGAGACAGATTGGCACATCGCCACACCAGCCTGCTTCCCCGGCCCAAAACCAGAAAGAACCGCCAAAACAAGAAACGGCCGGAACAACCGAAAGGGAAGAGAAGATCGGCCAACCGCAAACAGTTCAAGCGGGTGTCCCCCAAGCGGGCCAAACAGAGCAAGGGAGCAACACTACGAACGGTAGCACTGGGACCCAAACCAGCATCGCATATAACGTCCAGACACCAAGCACAGAACAAGAAGTTCAGAAGTAATCCAACAATAGGAATACATGCCAGAAGAAACCCAACAACAAGTTACAGCAGGGCAATCTGCCGACCCCAGAGTTCAAGCACAGGAAAACATCCGCCAGCGTGAGCAGAAGTCTCTTGGTGCCCTTAATGGCCTGGGCGACAGAAGTCGTGCCAGCATTGAAAGTGGCGAGATATCAATCAGGGATGTTGTCGCCCCTGCTGCCTTCATGGTGACACCAAATTATGTTCAGATTGGACCATTGCTCGCCAAGACGCTCTTCGTGTTCACTTATCCGCGCTATCTTGAAACCAATTGGTTGTCCCCGATAATCAATTACGACCTAACGCTCGACATGTCCATGTATGTTCACCCACTCGAATCCAAAGATGTCATGAATCAATTAAAGAACCAGGTGGGCAAACTTGAATCAACGCTGATGATTGATGAGGAGAAGGGTTCGCCTCGCGATCCAGAACTAGAAACCGCACTCGGAGACATTGAGTCACTAAGAGATGTTTTGCAGAGGGGCGAGGTAAGATTATTCCAGTGCGGCCTGTACTTCACAGTTTATGCTGAAACATTTGAAGAGTTAAAAACTGTTACCGATCAGTTAGAGTCAACGTTGGGCGGGTTGCTCATCTACACCAAAGAATCGCTCTTTCAGATGGAGCAAGGGTTTAACACAACGTTGCCACTGATGAATGACAAACTCAATGTTCTGCGCAACCTGGACACGGGCTCACTTTCATCAACCTTCCCCTTTACCTCCAACGAATTAACTCAGGATGATGGTATTTTGTATGGTATCAATCGCCACAATAACTCGCTTATCATCTTTGATCGATTCAAGCTGGAGAACGCCAACAGTATAGTCTTCGCTAAATCTGGTTCTGGTAAATCATACTTCGTTAAGCTTGAGTGCTTGCGATATCTTATGCTTGGAACAGATGTGATCATCATTGACCCAGAGAATGAGTACAAGATGCTGTGTGATGCAGTTGGAGGCAACTATCTTAACATATCACTGAACTCTGACCAGCGGATCAACCCCTTTGATCTGCCTCTCAACCCGAATGAAAAAGGAGAGGATATACTTCGCTCAAATGTAGCCTCGCTCCATGGCCTGATCAACTTGATGGCTGGTGGACTCTCACCAGAAGAGGATTCAATTATTGATAAAGCGATTTACGAAACATACGCACTTAAAGACATTACAGCAGACGCAGAGAGTCAGAAAAATGAGCCACCGATACTGCAAGACTTTTACAATATTCTCTCAAACATGCAGGGGACAGAGTCATTGCGGGCAAGGCTTACAAAATATGTTGAAGGCTCCTTTGCATCGCTCTATAACCAGAGGACTAACTTCCAGCTAAACTCCGGATTTGTTGTATTTTCCGTACGAGATTTGGAGGAGCAACTGAGACCTCTCTCCATGTATACGATTCTCAACTTTATCTGGACTCAGGTCCGCATGACAATGAAGCGACGCCTCCTTGTCGTTGATGAGGCCTGGTGGATGATGCAATACGAAGATTCAGCCAAGTTTCTTCACGGTCTCGCCAAGCGCGGCCGCAAATATTACCTTGGGCTCACCATTATCAGCCAAGACGTAGAAGACTTCTTGAGCAGCCGCTACGGAAAGGCTGTTGTTGCCAACTCATCGATGCAATTCTTGATGAAACAGTCCACTGCCTCTGTTGATGTTATCGCCGATGTCTTTAACCTTACCGAGGGAGAAAAGTACCTGCTGCTTGAATCCGACGTTGGTGAAGGCCTCTTCTTCGCTGGCCTCAATCATGTCGCCATTAAGGTTGTAGCATCCTATGCAGAGGATCAGATAATTACGACGGATCCGAAACAACTGCTGGGAGAATGAACAAGTCCCTACAAAATTACGAATAGACGCACGAAAATACGAAAGTACGAATGGTTCTCCCCCTAGGACAGGAGGAGACAAAGGGAAAGCACGAAGAATTGTAGTTTCGTAATTTCGTTGGATTCGTAATTTTGTAGGAGCTTTGGAAATTGGAGGGAAATAGTTGCCAACATTGACGCAAATACCTGGAGTAGCCTCTGTGGGTGCCAGCAGAACAGGTGCGACAGCATCAACAGAAAAAAAGACAATCAAGGTTGTGGTAGCCATCTTGTTGTTTTTTATTTTGTTGATGCTTGGGATTGCGGTCACTGTCGGTGGACTCATGAGCATCAAAAACGCAGAGAAGGTCCCCGGCACAACGGGCGAAGCAAGCCAATTAAACTCGTCATCAAGCAACTTTAGCTACCCGAGTAATGTCGACCCAGCGTCGTTAACTCAATGCCTAAACGATGCTCTTCAGGAATTACAGGCAGACTCACCCCTAAACGGGAGAGGAAACCGCTTTGCAGTCGCCGGCGTTGAACCAAATATCAATCCCGCCCTCTCAATCGCTATGGGTATGGCAGAGACCACACTTGGAACGGCCGGACACGGAGCCAGAGATAATCACCACAATCCGTTTGGGCTCACAACAAACCCATCACGAGCCGACGAAGACTTGGCTGAGTATACAAACGCCGGCGATAGATACTACACCATTAATGGGGGTGACGGCATTACCCGACACTTCATTAAGTTCAAATCATGGGAAGCAGCCATAGACTATCATCCCGCCTACATACAGAGAAGGTATATTAGTCAGGGCTATACGACCTTGCCACGAATATACAGCCTCTACGTGAGAGGATCGGAGCGCCTGGTTCCGGGAGCGGAAAACTCTGACTGGGTAAGGAATGTTACTGCCACCTATAACAAGGTGTTGCGTCATTGCCCTCAGCTATTTTCACCAGCAGGGACAACTTCAGCACAGAAAATTGTCAGCACTGCCCGGGACGCACACGCCCGCTTTTCTGCGAATGAAAGTGAGTTTGTCGAAGAGCAGAATTGGCATAATCGCGCATGGTGTGCCGAATTCGCCACCTGGGTTTATCGGCAAGCGGGAGCTGACGTTCCACTCATCGGGCCGGCCATTAGCGTCGCAGATACCTTTGCCGCAGATCCGACTAAATATGTCTGGATATCCGCCAATAAGCTAGAAACACCATCAATTAAGGCAGATCTCATAAAGCCAGGAGACATATTTGTCATGAAGGCAAAACGGCGAAATCAACAAGGCTGGGGATATCACGCAGGCATAATTGAAGATGTCGACAGTGACAACATCTACACAATTGAGGGCAACACTCATGACGATGGGTCCAGAGGCCAACTCGGCAAGAACACACGAAGACTCTCTGAAACAGATTTTGTCGGTGTCGGCCGCATGAGATAGCAACTCTTAAGGTATTATCAAAGTCAATTGAGACTGCACGTTAAACAAGAAGAGAAGGAGTGAAAATGAGCGCTCTAAAAGGACACTATCACCGCGTCAAGCACTCAATAAAGAGTAAAAAAATCCCAGTCCCATATGCTGATTTCGATCGCTCTTTTTACCTTGCCGTAATTATCTTTCTGGTGGCAGCACTCGGGTTCTACTGGTTCATAACTCATTCAACACTAACAATCACAACTAGCCCGCAGGATGCCATTGTTACTATCAATAATGCTCCGCAAAGGTCAAATGGGGTCGGCAAAGTACGCAAGATATTAACCCCTGGAAATTATTCTCTTCGCATCGAGGCAGACGGGTATATTGCACACATTGAAACAGTAACCCTAAAGAGAGCTCAACAGAAAAAAATCAATGTCCCCCTTAAGGAAATTCCTGAACCCTTTGCTATTGCTAAGGACGGCAAGTTTTTATCATCTGGAAACGATTTTAATACCGTAATTTATCTTGGAAACGAGGGAAAAACCCTCTATCAAGCAAAGCTGGCTCTCGGGAACGATGGAAATATTGAACTCAAAAACCATGCTCCAATTACCGACGCAAAACTTTCTGGCATAGAAGAGGTGGTACTGTCACCGAAAAAAGACCTTGCGCTCTTTCGGAAAAAAGACGGTATTTATCTTTTCGACTTCAAGAGGTATGATTTTATTAATCAGACAGAAACTCCTTGGGGAAAAAATATCGGAAGCGTTGCTTGGGCTCCCGACAACTCCAAGATTGCGTATTATTACGAACCGGGCGACGGAGAGCAATCACTTATATTCGCACCCCTAGACAACTCTAATATTACTCGTGTTGCGAACTTTGCCGAGCTTAACATCAAAAATCCGATCCTTCGCTGGTCTCCAGACTCCGAATGGCTCCTGGTTATTCCAAGAAATACCACCGATTATGACAGTAATAAGGTTTACGTTTTTAATGCGTACAACAGAACAATTAAGGAACTGACGGAGATAGGCAGCCAGATTGACTCTATCTTTTCCCCGGATGCGTCAAAGATACTTTACGCCACATATTCAAAAGATTTGCGAAACCCTGTTCGCTCGCTTCTCTCTGTCATGAATAAGGACGGAACAGAGAAAAGGCTGCTTGAGCTCAGGGCAGAGCCGAAAAAAATCTTCTGGAGAACGGACGGCAAAAACATCGTTGTGGCCAGCTTCGACGAAGAAAAGCAACGAGAGTCGTTTTTCAACTTCAACCTAGAGACTAAGGCAAAAGACGGTTTTGCAATCAACGCATTAAATCAGGGTTACGTCAACGCCTTAATGCTTTCTGAGGATGAAAAAATCATTATCTACGAAGCGCAGGGCGGGATATACGCGCTAAAGATAGAGTGAATGAGGCTAGTAAGCTGGTAGGCAAGTAGGCATTTAGGTAATAGTGATTCGCTGTGCTGTTGCTTCAGCCTACCAACGTACCTGCCTACCCCGCCTTCGGCGGGGCCTACTAGCTTAATCTTTGTGACTATTGGAGGGGTTTTTGGACAATTCGGGCATTGGCCAGCTAGATCAGCTAAAGAGAAATTTAATCGATGCCCTGGGTAGCAATAGCCCAGAGGATTCTTTTTCTATTGCGCGAAAAATTAGGCAGTTGGCACGACAACTGAAGGTCAAGAGCAGCGACCCAACTTTTGATAACATTGTCAACAACTTGGCAAGCGGATCAACTGAATCAATAAAATCAGCCCAAAGCTATTTCGGGCTCAAGGTTGCTGCCAAAAAAGAAACAATGCTTGGCAGGTTTGCAGACCGATATCTGCCAAAGGTTGCCAAGCCAAAGAACAAACTGAAGGATGGTAGCGGAACCATCGAAGAAACAGATGGGGACGCAGACGAAACATTCGGCCAACCCATTGGGCCAACCAACGAGTCACCCGGAAAAACAGATAGCGAAGAATCAGGCGCAGACAGATATGTTCGCCAGGCAAGCGGCGGTGTCATCCGCAGAGAAGGACCTGAGCACGATAAGTTTCTGCACGACATAAGTGGTGGAATTGCCAGGAAGACCGGGCCCGAGCATGACGAACTATTGCGTCAGATAAGCGGTGGTACCGTGCGGATGGCCAAGACAGGTGCCGCACAACCAGAAAAAACTCAGAAGGAAAAGAAACCAAAAGAAAAGCTGGCTGTAAGAATGGCCAAGAAATACCAAGACGCTGTCAAAAAGTTTCGGGTTGCCATGAAGGCCGCACAGCTAATCGCCAAACTTGTCCCCATCCTTCTCAATCCTGTTACGTGGGCGATTATCGGGGGCGTGATTGTCCTGGTTATTTTGCTCGGACTAGGCCTTTCCTACTTTGGGGCTGGTAGTGCTGGCGTCGGTGGAAGCACACAGCAACAAAACGCGAACCTCATTAACGACAATAACGTTATCACTAAGGTGCTTCTACTAAACGGCGACGAGGACATCAAAGCCGTGATGACCAATGACTTCTTCAATAAACTAAGGCGAGAGTTGACCGACTATAGGGCGGCAACAACATCCTCAGAGAAGCAAACCAAGATCGACGAAATCATCAATGAGATTGGCCTTTACTTGAACGACCCAACTCTGGAACAGGGTAAAAAGGTTATTAGTCTCTGCCAAGAGGTCTTGCGCTACCAGGGCATACCGGTCATCGCCGGCGTGAGAACAAAAAAACCGCTAGACACCATTGTTGGATACAATAGCGCATTGCACGGAGGAGAGATTATTAATGGTAAAAGCGCCGGCTACCACAGTCTCTATGCCGTCGGAAACACGCGTGACGTAGGCAGTGGAGGTATCTGTGATGCAGTTGACCTTTACTCCGGCGAGGTCGGAGTGGCAGTTTATCCATTCTTTGACGGCAATGTCGTAAAGGTCTTCGACGACCACCCGGGACCAAACCGTGAAGAACAAAAGGTCGTTGTCATAGAGAGCGGGCGCTACAGGGCTTACCTGGCTCATCTGCGCGATGTCAGTAAGAGGGCCGGGGACACAGTCAACATTGATGAATCAATCGGTAAAACCGGAAAAATCGGAGGAAGCAGACCACAAGTTCACCTCGAATTACTCTACAAGCAAAACGATGGAAATTACAGGTGCGCCACAACAACGGATGTAGATAAAATCGAGGCAAAACAGACTAGCAAGCCAAAAGGATTTTTCCTGTGGCGCACAATGGCAAATATACTTAACATTAATTTAGGCAGTCAAGTCTAGATGAGATCAGTATTCCGAAAAACATTGCTCTGGCTAATCACAATCTCGATCACACTCGAACCAGTTTTCGTATTGCTGCCGCAAAACGTCTCAGCCCAAGACGCTGCACCGGAGTCGCTCCAAGATTCTAACCCATATGACGAGAGTGATATCAGAAGCAATGCTGATAGCGACGACCTTGGAGATGAAGAGAACTACAGACTTGAGCCGGGTCAACTGGAGAATATTGAGGACGTCAAAACCAAAGAGGCATTAGATCCTGTCATGGATGCCATAAGCAGAGAAAGCGATATTACTGTAGTTGGCGACTCTGCAGAAGAGCGGTCTGCCGCAAGAAGACTGGCTGCCATACTCGAGGAATACACCCCATACAGAAACTTAGTCACATACGACGACTTCCTGGCTGGTCAGCAAGAGGCAAAGATTGTTCTCTCGGCAGGCGATCTCGAAGTACTGCGTGCCATGCACTACATATCAAAGGTTGCACCAGATTTCAGTGAAGATTCTGTCGCCATGTTTAACAGCCTCAACCCCTCAACGACAGAGGCGGGCGAAAGGCTTCTGAGCAGAGACGATATTCGAAGTAGTGATGGTGTCGGCATTGTTGATGAAGCCACGATGCAGACGATACACAACAAGTGGCAGTCGGAAATAACGATTGATAGCGACAATGCAGTAGAACGAGGAGACAATGAAGATTTTGCAAACGCCATCCGATCATATTTTGTCAGCTTGAAACAAGGCGGGGCACTGGAGACCAATCAGAACAAGAAGATAGTAAACAAGGAACTCTTCCACGACTTCGTCCAACAGGCAAGACGAGACTTTGCCGAGTCATGGAGCATAGACAATGTTACGTCAGGTACTCTAGCAAACCTCAACAAAAACGACTTAATGGCAATTTCCGGATACAGCGAGTCAGAGATTGACCGCATCTTGCAGGACAAACCATCTGATTCACAACCACAAGGTGGTGATAGGTGGAGATACTTTGCGGAAAGCATTCTAGATATCGTAAAAAACTCCCAGATCGACATTCGCGTCCTTAAGACCCTAGTTTACCTTGTAACCCCGAAGAGTGAGGGCGGAGCAGGACACTGGCGAATCAGGGCAAGAAAAATCGTCCAAACCAACTCAAAATTATCGCATGAATCTGATAGCGTTCGAGATGCCACTTGCAGCGGCGACGGCACGCAATCAGCGGCTTCCTGCGGTGAATCGATAAACAATGAAGGAACACCAATAAGCGGTGCAAGTGCGGACATCCAGGACTCAAGCGGCAATGTTACCGGCCAAGCTGTCATCACAGATGAACCGGAGGAAATTCTCTCAGCCCATGGCGACGGCCAAGCAGTTGATATTTCGGAGATAGACGACATTAGATGCACCGTAATCAAATACCGCCACATTGGTCATTCCTTTAAAGAAAAACGACCAGCGACTCCCGTAAAGCTCGCCTGGCAAACAACAGAGGGGTATGCGAGTTCGGGCGGCAACAATCCGATCGATATCATGGGAATGATCCGAAGCTCAGCCACAGAAAGCCTACAAAACTTTGCTAATGACCTCGGCGCAGATGCAATAACCGATTTTGAGGGTGACTTGTCGCAGTCAGGATTTTCCGATATCGTCGGTCTCTTCGGCAAGTCTATGATGGCCAGTGCCGTCAACTCTGCCAGTTTGGATTTCTTTGGCGATAATGTCGAGGAAACACTTCGAAACCTCGGGTCCGTCTATTTTGCAGACTATCTCGGAATTCCACGAAATTTATTTGTCGGTACAGAACAGGAGAAATTAGCATCGCTAGACTATGTCTCCCGTGTTATCGGACAGGCTGCAATCGAAAAACGACTCAATATACCCTTTGGATCCCTATCAACAGAGGTTAAGTTGTCGACCGCCGATGCAAGCACTGGCGACTCTTCGCAACCGACTATTTACTCTGGACTAGAGGCCATGATGCTAAATACGGGACTCCGCAAATTGGAGTGGGAGATGATACTTGATCCGGGCGATCTTGACAACATGTTTTGGAGTGATCCGAATAAACAGATACCGATTCAAACTCTTCACCATCGAATTGGATCGCGAATCATCGAGAAAAAATTTAATCTGGACAAAGGTATGCTTGATTCAGTCGTGGCTGGAAAAGATTTGGCCTACCTCAAGACCCGGTTTGGCGAGAGAGCGAGGCTATTGTTTATCGACCCAACATACTTCGACAACATATTGAGTCTTAATGCCGGCACGACAAAATTACTTTTTGATGGGCAAACGTCTCCAAGCGACTACATCGCTACCGTGGGCAGAAGGAGATATCTCAATACTGTTAGGGGCCTTAGACACTTATCATCTACCAGTTCAGCATATGCGGTACCGCCGACAACACCTGTCACAACGACAATCTACAGCCCTGATAATATTGCTCTAAATGATTGTCTCTCTAACCCACAAACGTGCCGAACTTTTACTAATCCTGATGGCATAACTGTGCTGCAAAAAACCGAAAACATTGATACGTGGAATAGCGCCATATTGGGCCGCAAGGAGGCCATAGAAAATATTGGAACATTTACTGTAGCCAGATTACTGGCGCATCCGCAAGATTACACACCAGAGGAGGCTAATAGGATCAATCAGGTAGGCCTTGAGCATCAACAACTTGACGACGGTGTTTCGATGACAATTGATCCAAAAGATAAAGGCGTTGGTGCCTTGCATCAATGGATAATCGCCAACCAACAAAAATATGCTTTTGATCACAATGATGGATTTAACGGCCGAACAGTAACATCCTGGGACAAGAAAAATGCGGAGATACCAAATTCCAGTACAGAAACCTGCCGAAATGGTATTGCCTGTGTAAGAGTAAGGGTCAATTCGGTCTTCATGGGAGAATCCAGCACACCAACAGAAACAGATACCATTGGCGCACCAGTGAACGTGAATGTACACACTCCTGTTTACAATGTTTATCCGGCAGGCGAGGCTGATGCATATATCTCAGAGGAACCAGGGCGAAAGCTTGACCTAAATCACGGCGACTTATACAGACTCTTTGGTTATGCCGAAGCTAATGGGGAGGCAGTCTTTAGACGTATTGGACAAAAGTTACTGTTTTATATGATCGCGAACAAAGCTCTAGCAGCGAAAGGACAAAGCTCTTCGGTTAAGCTTAATCTTAGTGAAACCAACCCCAGGCTTATTCCTGGTAGCGACACAGCGATCTTTTACTTCTCGCGTTTTGACCGCGCCCTGCAACTAGCAAGAACGATCAAGGGCGACTGGGAAAATGAACGAGAGCCTGGTTTCGATCGAATCATAGGCCTGATGAATGAACTTGACCGCGAGTTTCAGGTTGGTAGTCAGGCGCTCCTGACTCTGAACCTTCTCGAAATAGCGAACACCGTTAGAGCCAACATATACCTCATAGATCAGCTTACAATTGCTCTTGAGGAGAAGCGCCTCTACGCGACCCACATGATCGAGAAGATCAACAAGACCATAAGAGATGTAAATGAGCTTATCAAGGTGACATCGGAGTTCCTGTCCGGACAAGAGATACCTTCAGCCGAGCTCTTAACTGTCGACCAAATTCGAACAGACGCATTTGCAAAGCCGCTCAGGGGCAGACCAAGAGCACAGCGAAAGATAAATCCGCTTGTGATCCTGGACTTCCTGGCGGGCAGAATCACCCCGTTAGACTTCTTTGTTCTGCTTGGTGCGAACCAACTTGAAGCTCGCCTTGGCTTACCACAAAACACCCTTGTTTACTACATACAGAATTCTGAAACAATGGGAATCGCTAATCTCGATACATTTTATGTTGCGCTTGGTCAGGCCAGGATAGAGGAAGAATACGAGCTGCCCAGATACTACTTCCAGGGCTATGTTGTACCGGGCGACCGCAAGGTACCGGACTTCAGGCGAGACTGGACAGCACTAAAGCGACTTCTCGTTAACCGGCAGGATTCGGCCAAATACAGGCAAGAGGTGGGATGGACCGGGATATATCCGGCACTATTCCCACTAGCCAAGACGGATTCGTACTCCTTTGACGAACGCTTAATAAGTGATTTTGACAACAGGATGAAGGCGATACGTGAAAGCGAGGAGAAAAAGAGAGTTACAAACAAACCATATACCGACCTGATCAAGGATGCTGAAAAGCTATGGCAAGACGACCGAAAGCACGAAAGGGAAGAGCGATATAGTGACGAGGGCGCAGAACGCGGTAGGTTCGGAGACATCGACCTGGGCGATCTGCTCAAAAACCTAACAGACCGAAACTATGCCTCTACTGAGCCTTCAGCCCAGTCAAATCTGATGTTCAGTCTCAGAATGCCTGGCAATTATACTGCACTAACGCAAGGTTCGACAATCGCCTGGGAGACTAGCGGAGCAAAGGCAAGAGCTGCAGCGATCGATAAACAATTCGGCCTTGCCGCAAACACAACTCACAACTTATTCACCGGCGACACAGTCTTGGCGCCAAGCGGGACAAAGATACTGTCACAATCAGAGAAGGACCTCGCTAATTATTTTGGCGGGATGAGCATCGGAGCCGTTGAAACCTACCTTCAGGTTCTAAACAACGAGCTTCCCTTCGCAGACCTGCAAAAACTGGGCCTTGTTTCCGACTACAACTTCCAAAATCGCTATGCACTACAAGAGGACGCGCCAAGCGACAACGAGTGTCCGGTTCTTTATGCTCAGGTGGAGCCAGGAAAGCCATCAGGCAAAGGAAAATTCTCTGTTAACTACACTACTATCGAGCCTGATACTTATAGTTATTACGACAAAAGAGGACGCCACACCTTCAAGAGCAGGAGGGAGGCAGAACGATACTCCAACGAGCATGTCGATGACAGAATTGATGTTGTTGGTCATATGGCCAAACAATTAAAGACTCTTTACGGACCAATACTTGGAAGAACAGCGGGCGGCCAACTGGGATCAGGTGACAAGTGGCGAGTACCAAGTATAGATTTCAATAATGAGTCTGAAATCGCCGATAACCTAAGACTGTTGTTGATGAAAAATATCGGCGGTCTGTTTACGCTTGCTGATATCAGGGCAATCAACGAAGCCACCGATGCCAATGATTTAGATGGCGATGGCGACCGATCTGAACAGTCAATAATTACAGTCAGTATCACTCTTGAGAACGGGGAAACCAAAGACTACACTCTTAGCCCCAACACATTGGCCGGATCACCATACGACCCAGGTGTACTAGAGAAACTTTTCATGCGAAAGAAGACACAGAAACCGCTACAGGAATTCAAGAAGGCAGTCGGCCAGGTAGAAGCAGAAAAGGCAGTCAGCTGGAAACTGTTCTCAGAGTTAGTTGGAGTCAAGATCAGGCCAGAGTTCTTCGGGCCAGATGACCTATATAGCATCTTGCACGGCGACATGAGACCGATTTATAGAATTGGCTCCTATCTTATCGAGAAAGAAATGCACCTGCCTCAGCACTCTATAGCTCTGCTGATGTCAGCACTGAGTGGCAAGGCGAAGGAGTGCCAACTATCCCAAATTGGAGCCAATGTCTTGGGGGGTCTTGTTGGCCTCAAGTATTTGCCGTTGAATTTTAATGTTGCCAGCCCCAACGACATGGCTCAAGCCATCGGACAAGCCAAGATAGAGGAAACGCTTGGATTACCAAGAAAAACATTCAGTGGTGATTCTCTGTTGGATATCATCAACAGGATTGGTCCGATCACATTTGCCCTTGTCTTCAACATCCCAGTCGGGAAATCGGTCATCAGTAACCAGAACACAATATTTAGCGATTCTGTTGGCAACAATGTTTCTCGCTTGGATGCTATCCTTGGGAATGAAGCCAATCAGGTTAGAAACACTAGCGGTAGATACAAACTCAAAAAGATTCATGATTTCCTTATCTCAAATCATGTTATCAACGACTTGGCCGGAGCGGGGGTCGAGAGCCTTGAGAATGAGCTAATTCAACAAACCATACACTTTGTCCAAAACTATGCCACCTATGCCGGGCAGCAATTACCAGATAGAGCGTCATCAACAGAGATTGAATTTGCCGAAGAGGTTAAAAACTTTACCTCGCAAGTGAATAGTATTGACTCCCTGCTCAAAATCGACCGCAATTCTACGCTATATCTCCTAAGCACACTCTATGCCGGCGATAATCAGTCAGAACACGGTCCAAATAAGTTCAGGGAAAAGGTTGGCTGGGCTCACGTTCAAAAACTGATTACTCTTAGACTTGCGGAATTATTGAATATCGACACCGAAAGAGAACAGGCCGCCGCAGATATCATCACTGGCATTGCCAGCTACTTCCACTGCAGCGAGGATGACACCAACCAAGTTACCGGGCAGTGCGAAAACAGCAATTATGGCAATGTAGCTTGGCTCTTTAGTAAACTCTCGACTGTCTTTGTTCTTCGCTTAGACGAAAGAGCCGGTTTTCCGACCGGAACATTTGACCAGATGATCAAAGACCCGGTCAACGCCCCTATGACACTGCTTAAGATCGGGGCAAACAAACTTGATGCGAAGCTACAAAGGGACCCCAGCCGAATTTTTTCCTTCACAGGTTCATATCGCTTCATTAACCAGGAATACCAGCAATCTCTTAGTGACGGTTCTCTTGGTTTTATTTCTGATTACCGTGACCAAAACATTGCGGATCAGCAATGTCACGCCCAGTACTATCCCAACGGCCTAGATATGCGGTTAGACAGTCAATACAAGGCAGTCTTGGCCGTTTACAACGAGCCAGCCCCAAGCAGAACCGAACACCCAGAAGAATATCAAGCTTGGTATGACCGACATGCTGATGCTTCTGACCAGCTCTACTCTGGTCGCAGTGGTACAATCGGACGAACGATATCTGATCTCAATACACAATACAATAATTGTGTAGAGAGCAAGCGCGAGAGAGAGACCGTTGCAAAATGCGTCGGAGAAACACCAGCACCAGGCGGAACATGCACCACGGGAGGAGGAAGTGGAAACAATATCTTCCGCGACCTCATCCATCATATCAAGCTCGGCATAGCTGAGGAGATCGTGTATGCAATCAGACACGTCGCAGATGTAAATGGAGTTCCCGTGGGCGTTGAAATGCCCAAAGAAGACATGTATGAGTTGCTATTCAGAGGCGATATTCGCTTCCTCTACATCGCTGCCACCGCCTTCACTGTCAACTTCATCACAGCTATTGTCGAGGGTGATGAAAGTCGACAACCGTGGCCGCCGGCACTCCGCATTACTTATGGGGAGATCCGGCTAGTCTATATCGGCGACCCGAGATCAGACCAGGCCGCCAGAGATGCCGCTACAATTGCTTTTGCCAACACATACACCCCAGGTGACATCAATGTTACAAGTGGCGACATAAACGCGAGTCTTCCGGGTAGTCCACATGCCCCTCCTGTACCCAATGGTGAAGTCTGTCCCCCTAACGCACCAACAGGATCTCAATGTATTCCCTCCGACTCTTATCGCAACGGAACAGCCACCGGCACTGGCCTGGATCCAAGATCAAACGCTACCCAAATGGGTAATGTCTATGGTGTAAACACAAATGACCCAACCCTGCACGCAAGAGCAGAGGCCTACACAACATCAGTACTGGGAAATGTTGGAAGTGCCTGGAGCAACCTACAAACAGCATACGGCGAAGAACCTCAAAGAGGTGCTTACCGCAATGATGCGGAATACCAGAGCGCACATAGCACATGGGAGGAAAGAATCGGCGAGTACCCAAGTGCAGACAATCCCCAGGGCTCTGGTTTGCGCGGACAACTCGCTGCGGCAGGCGATAGAAGAGATGAACTCAACAGGCGAAGAGACGAGGCAGAGGGCAAATCTCGCGCCATTTATCGCAACAATTTGATATACAAAACCTTTGATGCCGCCCTGTGGAAAGTAGACAAAAACATTTTCCCTGGCTTTACCCGTGCACTGATGGCCGGTAGTCTAAGAGAGAAACAGCTAGCGCTACTCACATATCTTGAAAACGGCCTCAAAAACGGCAACCTATTCTTTGGTGTTCTTAGATTTGATGCCATCCCTGCAGAACTCGTCGGAGTCATTGATGACTTTGTCCATATCTTCCTGTTAAAGGATAGGGACTGGAACAGCTTCCTTACAGGAAGTGGCGCTAAGGTTCTAGCAGGTTTTGTCTCCAACAATTCCAGGAAATGGTTTAACGGTCTCTATATTCCGCCCGATATGATCATTGGTCTAATGGTGGGAATCACTACTGGTGAATGGGGCTTTGATTTCTCATCTCGCGGCGACACTATCACCCCAACCGCCACAGTTAATGGCGTCAAATTGCCAACACTGGGCAGTGCTCTCATGAGTATCGTTGAAACGAGAATATTCTCCTGGGCCGACACAAAGCTGGGTCTCCCGCCAGGAACAGTATCAACCGCGTTCAAGATGGTGGTAAAAATATACAAGGCGACAATGCTGTACTTCGAGCTACAGCACGCAATCGGAATATACAGCCAAATAACGAACCTACAGGGGATATATGATGCCGCTGAAGCAGCAGGAGCGGGCGCTGACGTACTGGGTGATATCTCAGGCGAGATTAGCGCCTTAGAGGGCAAGATTGACCCCAGCACCCTCGATGCCCTAGATGCCAACCAGGCGGGCAATGGCGAGATGCTTGACGGCAAGATTCTCGACATCAGAAAATTAATTGCGGCAGCCATAGCTGAGTTGATTACCTTTGCGATCATGCAAGCAATTCAGAAACTATTTGGCGAAGAAATTGGACGGTTTGAGGAAAGTATGGGACTGGTGCCAGGATCAACGATGGTTTTGATTAATTTCGTAGTAGGGGAGCTGGTTGTGATGGCTGTAAACGCAGTTGCTGGATCTGCTTTGCTTCCAGCCGCTGGCCCGATCGGTTTTGGAATCGCTGTGATTTTATTCATTGCCATTAATCTCTGGGGCATACATAAAATTGAGATAAAATGTAATGCTGACGGTCAGTACGTTAACTGGAGCGAGGAAAAGGGGACCTATACAACCGGTCCAGATGGCCAACCCTTGACTAGTCAGACATTAGCAGACTATGATGTTACCCCTATTGGTTGGTGGGAAAAACGGGTTACGAGCAGCTCTAGCTTCCAGACAGAGTTTAGTGAATTAATGAAACAAAAAACAATTCTCACTGCTAGGTATAAGGCCAACAGGTTAATTAAAGATATGCTAGAGATGCAAAATAGCTCAAGATTCAGAGATGAAACAGGCAAGGGCATAGTTCCAACGCAAATAATGATCGGCAGGGCAGAAGACGCAAAGAACGTTGAGCAGAACGGCGATATGATCTCTAGAAAGATGTGTCAACAAAGACTGGGCAAAGACTCTGTTGCTGTTGAAACCAGAAGCAGCGAGACAGGAGAGCTGCTCGGATATGTTTGCGGTGACAGGGATACTAAACCAGGGGGGACCCCTCCGACAAAGATAGGTATCTGGAAAAACCTCCAAACAACAGCTTGGTCACATATAGGGTTCTAAATTAGCTAGCAAGAATTAAGCTAGCAAGCAAAAGGCTTATAAAGAATATGAAAATTAACTCCTTTCAAGATATTGTGGTTTAGCAAAGGGCTCACAAATTAGTGCTAGAAACATACAAGATTTCGGATGGTTTTCCCAAATGTGAAATGTTTGGCCTAACAAGTCAGATCCGCTGAGCAACTGTTTCGGTCGCATCAAATATTGCCGAGGGCTTTAAACGCAACTCAAAAAAAGATTCTCTGCACTTCTACAACATAGCTGAAAGCTCTCCTGAGGAGTCAAAATACCAGTTAATTCTTGCTAAAGACCTTGGGTATGTTGACCAAGCGGGTTACACTGAGCTCATAAAATTAGCCGAAGAGGCTGGTAGAATGTTGTGTGGGTGGCGCAAGTCACAGAGCTAGCTTGTTAGCTTAATTCTTACTAACTTACTAGCTATTATTAACTATTCTCACTCCCTTTACGATCTTCCTGCCAATCTTTTTATTGAGGTATTCTATGATTTCTTCCTCTTTCATCTGAAGCTCTTGGGCTGCCGAAGAAGAGGTCACAGAAACCTTCAAAATCCCCCTAGAAAAGGATACTGACCGAAAAGGATACTTGCCCCAACTCTCTGCATAAAAACAAATCTGGGCACCTACCGTCTCCTTGATGAGGCCTTTCTTGGCCATCGAAGAGAAGATAAACTCGCCAATTTTTTTCATAAAGCTCCAAAACCTAAGTGGCTTAAGTAACTCAGGTTACTTAAACCTGATAACCTTGGCCTTTTTGACTAGCTCCGGATCAAGCAGACTCTCCTCGGCCGTCGTAATAATGGATTGATATTTGCTAATTAGCCCGGTTAGCTGCCGCCTTCTACTAGCATCAAATTCAGAAAAAACATCATCTAGTAGAAGCATCGGTTCCTTCTTCTCTCTTGCTGTCGAATACTTGTCCTGGTGCAACTCAAGATACTGCAACTCAACAATCTTTAGAGCAAGAACAGCAGATTTCATCTCTCCTCTGGAGGAAAACTTTGACATCTCTCTTTGGTTGAGACTGGTCAACAGATCATCTCTATGGGGACCATGCGTTGTTCTTTCTATCGCAATGTCCTGATTCCTGGCACTCTCCAGGTCTTCCAAAAAATTGGAGTAGTTTTTTTGATAGGTAATACTAATCTCAGCCCCTTCCTGCTCAGAGATTAGACGATAAATTGCAACAATCCGATTGTTAATAAAACTAATTGCATCATCGCGCTTGATAGCTATTAGCGCCCCCTGAGACACCAGCTCTTTGTTCCAATAAGACAGCTCCGAGATACTGCCCTCACCCCTCTTTAATCGTTTAAGTAGATGGTTTCTCTGTTTTTTAACCTTATCATAATCAACCAGAGCCCTTAGGTATTCTTTATCAACCTGGCTTATCATAATATCCAGAAATCGCCGTCTATCTCCCGGTGAGCCAGAGAGAATAGATAGCGTTTCCGGAGAAAAGACAACAACAGGGGTATGGCCAATAAAGTCAGACAAACGGCATGATGTACCCTTCGATTTTGCTTTCATAAAAAAGCGTGGGAGACGCGATAGAAAAATCTCTTGATCATCACCACTGACTCGAGCAAACTGACTCGAAAAATTAATCAAATCTTGTTTGTTTATTTCACGGAACGGTCGACAAAAAGAAAGCACTGAAACTGCTTCAATAATATTGCTTTTACCCGCACCATTCTTTCCGACCAGGATCGTGATCGGTTCAAGGGTTAGTTCAAGATGCTGATGATTGCGAAAGTTCTCAAGTTTTAGATGTTTTAACATAAAGAAGTAAGCTAGTAAGAAGTAAGCAGGTAAGCTAGATAATATTTTTTCACTTATCACTCACAATCTTACTTGCTTGCATGCTGGTTTACTCTATCTTTAGCGGCATAACGATATATAGGTAATCTTTGTCGTCACCAAATTCCAGCATACCGGCTGAATTTCCATCATTCAGCTTTATCGTCACCGGAGCAGGGGAAACAACCTGAAGCGCGTCAAGAAGATACTTCGCATTGAAGGATATTTCAATACCCTCTCCTGAAACCTTGGCGGGCATTTGAGATGTGGCATTGCCAGACTCGACCAAAGCAGAGGAGGCAACAAGTTTGTCGCCATCAACTTTCATCTTGATATTGTTGGCTGCATCTTTGGCAAACAAAGCCGTCATCTTAATTGCCGAGACAAGTTCTTTGTGATCAACTGTAGCACTTACTTTGAATGAACCAGGTATAATTTGTGAATAGTTGGGAAATGAACCCTCAATAACTCGTGAGACCAGCCAACTCTCACCAAAAATAAAGAAGACCTGATTTTCCGTAACAGCAATCTCAATATCCTCTTTGCCCTCAGAACCAGCCAGGCGCAACACCTCTGCCATTGTTCTTGATGGAATAATAATCTTCGTCTCAGGCACGTCTTTGTCAAGCGCGATTTTCTTCTCGGCCAACCGATAAGAATCAGTTGCGGCAAGAGTTAAGCTTTTACCACTAAATTGAAAATAGATACCCGCAATTGTCGGTCGTGTTTCATCATGTGCTGGAGCAATAATAATTTTTTTGACTGTATCAACAAACACATCTCGTCCAAACGAGCAGAGTGAATCTTTTGGCTTCGAAGGAATAGTTGGAAACTCCTCCGCGCTAATACCGGCTATTTTCGCATTATAGCGGGCAGATGACGCCTTCAACGTCGTTTCATCTGACTCAATAGTAATCGTGTCGTCGCTATTATTGGAGATAAAATCACTGATCAATCGAGCAGGAACAGTAACATCTCCCTCCTCCTCAATCTTGCCAGTTACAGTAGTGGTTACCCCAACTTCAAGATCGGTTGCAGAGAAAGATATCCTGCCTTTTTTCGCAGAAATAAGGATGTTGCCAAGCACTGGCAGTGTGGTGCGGGTACCGACTATTCTGTAAACCTGATTTAGCCCCTTTGCAAAGTGACTTTGAAGTATCGTTGCTTTCATAGAATCCTTTCTAAATACAACACACCGATTTATCACGATGTATTGTCATCCCAACCCCCGCACTTGAGTGCGGGGCAAGCTCCACGGAGGGATCTCTTGTTTCAAAACAACCATTCAATTTATTCTAAGATTTCTCGACTCAGCCCATAAGTCGACTTCGCTCGAAATGACGAAGCAGGCGGTTATCAACACGAACAGGGAAACTTGTTGATAACGTTCTAAAAATTTTTCTTTGTGCGAGCGGTAATTCGCCCCAATGAGAAATTTTTGTGGAAAAGGGCAATTTTGCTCCGAAATCCTGTCAACAACCTGATGATAAGTTAGTATTTTTGCCCTTAACCGGTTTGACGATTAATTTAATCCACAGATTTAGTATACTTTTGAACAGCTTATCCCAAGTTTTTTAAACAGATTATCACCAGTCTTATTTCCATTTTTTTCTCTCAGGGATGATATTTTTTGGCTTTTCCCCATCTTCCACAGCCCTTACTATTACTATTACTGTATTAATAACCTTTTTATTACAAGATCTAACTGTGTATAAAGTGTGACAAAACGTAACAAAGGAACGATTCAAACTTATCTCAGAAAACTCGTGGGTGAAACATTAGTGGATCAGGGAATAAATCTTTTCCTTAATTGCAGAGATGTCGTCTTTTATTCTCTTGTTATGAGCAACATCGGCCTCTATCTTGTTGCATCCATGAATAATTGTCGAATGATCTTTTCCACCCATTTCTCGACCAATCTCAGGATAAGATAATCCAGCCTCATGTCTCAATAAATACATCGTTATTTGGCGCGGAACAACAATTTCCTTGTTCCTTTTTTTACCCAACAAATCCTCTATCGAGAGATGATAATATTTGTGAGCTTCTCTGATAATTAGCTCTGAAGTTATTACCTGTTTTCGCTCACTGATCATCCCACTCATTATTTCAGAGACTTTTTCGATCGTTACTGGGACATTGGTCAATTCGCAAGTAGCAACAATCTTGGTTAGCGCTCCTTCCAGCTCACGTATTGAGGATTGGATGTTCTCAGCAATGTAGCGAATAATGTCATTGTCAATATTTTTTTGTTGCTCTTTGGCCTTGTGGCGCAGGATCGCCTCTCTGGTTTCTAGATCTGGTTGACTAATATCTGTAACCATACCTCCCTCAAAACGAGTTTGAAGTCGTGACTCAAGTCCCTTGATTGACTTTGGAGGGCAGTCAGCGGTCAGGACGACCTGTTTTTTGTGCTGATGAAGGTGATTAAATGTGTGGAAAAACTCTTCTTGAGTTGATTCTTTGCGGGAGAGGAATTGGATATCATCAATCAGCAAGAGATCAACATTTCGATACCTTTCCTTAAAGTCCTTGGCTTTACCAAAGCCTGATTCAACAGCATTGATGAATTCGTTGATAAAAGTTTCTGTGGATACGTACAAAACCCGTTTTTCAGGTTGCTTATCCAAAAAGGAGTGACCAATAGCTTGCATCAAGTGAGTTTTACCCAGGCCAGAGTCACCATAGATGAATAGGGGATTGTAGAGCTCGCCCGGCTTGTTTGATACAGCCTGAGCAGCAGCGTGGGCTAGTTGGTTGGATGATCCAACAATAAAGTTTTCAAATCTATATTTATCGTTAAGGGTGGTGTTTGTCGGCAGGGATTGCATTGGGTGGTAATGAGGTGAGATGACTGGTTTGTCCACAGGGGTGTTGATAACACGAGTATTTTCGATTAGGTTTGCTTGGCCTTCTGGGGGCGTGGCTATCTTGAACTTAACAGCAACAACCTCTTCATCTACCTGCTTTTGCAGGGCTCTTTGTATCTCCTTTAAATACTTTTTCTTAAGCCAGTCTTCAGCAAAGAAATTTGGCACTCCTATTGTAAAAATTCCCTTTTTAAACTCTAGTATGAATGTTCCTTTGAACCAGGTTTGGAAGTTGGCTTTGGAGAGTGTTACCTCTAGTTCGCCTAAGACATTTCGCCAAATTTCAGCAACATTCATGGTGGTTTTTACTCCTAAAAATAATCTATACACACTATAACAAGTTATCCACAGGTTAAGTCAATACCGCTCATGCCAAGGCATACGAGAGTGTGAAGGTTGGAGAGTACGAAAGTATTAAGTACTAAGCAACATGTGACAAGTCTCACCTTTGGTGAACATGGAATAGCTTCGCCTCCTTGAAAAGGAGAGGGTTAGAGCGTGGGTGGCAATACTTACAACTTAGCACTTAGCACTTTCACACTCTCGCCTCTGGCGAGATATTTGACTTTGAGGCTAAAATAGGTTATTCTAACTCTATTATGAAGCGAACATTTCAACCAAACAAGCGTAAACGAGCCAAAAGACATGGTTTTTTGCATCGCATGTCCTCATTAGCTGGCCGTCTCGTTCTCAAGCGTCGCCGTTTCAAAGGGCGCAAAGTTATCTCGGCTTAACTTTAAAAGCCTGTTTAATAACTACATCCGATAGCCATAAGTGGCATCTTTCGGCTGCAAAACAAGATTTGTTCGTCACAATAGCTTTGGCTATTCCTCCTCACAAGATCTTGTTTTTCGCCCCACAGAGGAGCCCTTTGGTGGGACTTGAAATCTGCTCACTTCTGTCTTATGGAGCAGTTATTAAACAGGCTTTAAGTGAGCTATTTTGGTCATTTCTTGGATCAATTTTTTGATACTTGAGTGAGAAACTGTGGTCGCGGTTAGGGGGTCTCTTTGGTGGTGGATATCGGATTAGTGTGGTACTATAACTATAGTCAAGTTTGATGCTTAAAAAAGAAAATCGATTAAAAAAAGAATCCAGCTTCCAGTGGGTGTTTAGGCGTTCAAAGCCAGTTTTTTTTGATAACCTGGTTTTTCGTGTTGTACCAGCAAAAAAAACGGCAACAGGTCCAGTGTCAGATTTGTCGCGTTTTGGTCTTGTTATTAGTGCGAAGACTGAAAAGAGTGCTGTTCGACGCAATGCAATCAGGCGCTATCTCTATAGTTTGATTAAAGAGTTTTTACCATCAATCAGAGAGGGAATAGACGTCGTGGTTGTGATTAAAAAAAGTTTTACTCTTCCACTTAATTCAGATGAGATCAGGCGGCGCTTTAGGCGAGGAGGAGAGTTGGCTGGAATATTTAGGACCACAAGGCAATAGTGTTGCAAGCCAAGCAAAGCAGTAAAGCTGGTAAAGCCAGTAAAGCGGTAAGGTCACAAGGAGAAAAAGTTTATTATTACCTTACTGCTCTACTGCCTTATTGCCTCATTCTCATATAAGACATGTTAAAAAGATTAATAATTAGCTTAATCAAGCTATACCAGCGTACATTGTCTCTGGATACGGGATGGTTTAGACACAATCATCCTGGGGGTTATTGTAGGTTTGCCCCGCATTGTTCGCAGTATGGCATTGAGGCGATTGAAAAATATGGTGTTGTGGTTGGTGGGGCCAAAACAGCTTGGCGTATTGTGCGCTGCAACCCCTGGAGTAAGGGCGGGGAAGATCCGGTAAGATAAGCCAATAAGCTAGTAAGAATTAAGTTCAGCCACAATTTGATTTTTCAGCCATTTATTTTCTTTCCGGCTTACGTACCTATTTGTCAACCATTAGCTTACATGCCCATTAACTTATTAGCTTAATTCTTACCAACCTACTAGCTTACATGCTAATACTCGAAAGGTAATCATGGGTGGAATAATCAGAACTTTGCTTTACCAACCTCTTTATAATGTTTTAGTTTTTTTGGCTTGGCTAATACCAGGCCATTCGATTGGTTGGTCGATTATTATTTTGACCATATTAGTGAGATTACTCTTGCTGCCTACTTCTCTTAAGGCTGCTAAGGCACAGGCCCACATTCAGGTGCTGCAGCCCAAGATCAATGAGATTCGGAAGAAGTACAAAAGCACAACAGAGCAAAGCAAGGCTCTGGTTGATCTTTACAAGGAAGAGGGGGTATCTCAGTTTGGTGCCTGCTTGCCTCTCTTGGCCCAATTTCCTCTCCTGATCGTTCTCTATATAGTGTTTCAAAACATAGTCAAGAGTGGCGTTGATCTTTCCCTTCTCTATAGTTTTACTCCTCATCCAGATACACTTAGTCATTTTTGGTTTGGCCTGGATGTGACTAAACCAAATTTGTGGGTTTTGCCAATCTTGGCTGGGGTAACACAGTTTGTTCTATCAAGAATGACAACTCCTCCAATAACCCACGAGAATACCGAAGGAGTGCCTGACCCAACAAAGGTTATTCAGCAAATGAGCTATGTTTTTCCGGTAGTGACAATTATCTTTGCCCGACAGTTTCCTGCTGCAATCAGCTTGTATTGGGTTATATCGACTCTAATCGGAATCGCTCAGCAGTGGTATGTTAACAAGCACATCAAGACCAAAATCAGAGTTTCGTCTGGCGCTGTGAACAAGAGCGTCTCAACTGGTAGCAAGACAGGGGTTCTGGTTGAAAAGGAAAACAAGAAGAAAAATTTGTTGTCCAAGGTTATTGATCAGAGATTATCCAAAGCCGAGAAAAAAAGTGGAGTAAGTGTTACAATTCGAAAAAAGAATTAGGCTAGCAGTGAATTGGGGAAAGTGGAAACGCACCTAAAAGTGAAAATTATCTTTCTGGTTGGTCTAATGTTTTTGATTTATTCAAGCGTCCAGCTAGTCGGTGCCGACCTTAAAAAGATAAACAATATCGTGAACAATGGTGCTGTCGCCATGGTGAAGATTGGACGTTCAGAGATCAGGGCCGAAATGGCCACAACAGATCCGGAGCGTGAAAAGGGGTTATCAAACAGAGGCAGCCTTGAATCTGATGCTGGTATGGTGTTTATTTACGACAAGCCCCTGCAACCATCTTTTTGGATGAAGGGAGTTCTGTTTCCAATTGATATTATTTGGGTTTACAACAGCAAGGTGGTGGAAACAACTACCAACATTCCGGTTGCCGGCAGTAGCACACAGTTGCCAACTTATTCGCCTAGGGTTAATGTGGACACGGTTATAGAAGTTAATGCCGGTTGGGTAGATAATAATGGGATTCGGGTGGGGGACAGAGTAAAGATAGATTAGTTCGGGTGGGATGTCTGAGTGGTTGAAAGAGCTGGTCTCGAAAACCAGTAGTCGCCCTAGGTGACTCGTGGGTTCAAATCCCACTCCCACCGCCAGTTAACAAGTGCATAAAAGTCGGCTTGCAGGCTAGTGAGTAATTAGCTACTGAAATTGGTTGTGGTGTACTTAATTCTTACCAGCCCCACAGAGGGGCCCCTTGGTGGGGCTTACACGCCTACTAGCTAAAACGGAGTGGGTTTATGGTAGACATCTCAAAAAAAATATCTGGCTTCAATCGTGAGTTAGAGGAGAGGCATACCTCTGAACTTGCCCAAAGATTGGGTCTTCCATACATCGATTTACACAACTATCCTCTCACCAAAGAGGTCTTGGAGACGATTCCAATAGAGTTGGTTTCCCGTTATCAGATCGTGCCATACTTAAAGATTGGTCGGTCAGTAAAACTGGGAACAGTTCATCCGAGCGATCCGGCCGTAAAAGAGTTCGTCGACCAGCTCTCCAAAACAAGCGGACTCCAGTTCAGTATCTGTGTGATTTCGGGTAGTAGTTTTGCCTATGGCGTGAACTCATACAAAGAGGCAAAACAAGAAGTTGAGGACAAGGTTCAGAAGGAAGTCAAGGAGAAGGAAGAGGTCTATGAGTCAGAGCTAGGGGATATCAACTCAATCAGCGAGGTTGTTAAAAAGGTTAGCACTACTCGCTTACTCGATGTAGTTATCTTCGGCGCCGTAAAACTCAAAGCCTCTGATGTCCACATGGAGCCGGAGGAGAAGGATGTCCTTATCCGCTATCGCGTTGATGGTGTCCTGCAGGATGTCTCTCATGTCTCAGCCTCTCATTATCATCAGCTGCTATCTCGGATAAAGTTTCTGTGCCAGATAAGAATGGACTCGACCAATCAGCCCCAAGACGGACGGTTCTCAATTAAGACTCCCACTGGCGGTAATATTGATTTGCGCGTTTCGATTATGCCATCTACCTTCGGCGAGGCCGTAGTTATTCGAATTCTTGGCCAAGAGACTTCTATTTTGCGTCTAGATAAATTGGGTTTTAGATCCGAAGCACTCGTTGCTGTCAGGCAATCCATCTCGAAGCCAAATGGCATGATTCTAACCTCCGGTCCGACCGGTAGTGGCAAATCATCAACTTTGTATGCGGTTTTGATGGAGCTCAAGAAGCCTGACGTGAAGATCATTACACTGGAGGATCCGGTAGAATATCGCATTGAGGGGATAGAGCAGAGCCAGATTAAATCAGAGGAGGGATACACATTTGCACAGGCGCTCCGGGCCTCTCTGCGCCAAGATCCCGACATTTTAATGGTCGGTGAGATACGTGATGGGGAAACGGCCGAAATCGCTGTCCAGGCTGCTTTGACGGGCCACCTGCTTATATCAACAATTCATGCCAATTCCGCTCCGGCCGTCTTTGTCCGACTCTTGGAGATGGGGGTTAAGCCGTTCCTCCTTTCTGGCTCAATGAACTTGGTTATGGCTCAGCGGCTTATCCGCAAAATTTGTGCCAACTGCCGCGAACAATACACACCTCGCCCAGAGGTTTGGCAGGAGGTCAGGGACACTCTCATGCCCATCAAGGACAGGATCGAACCATCGCTTCAGCAGTTTCTGCTTTCACCGCAAGTCTCTCTTGTGAGAGGTAAGGGCTGCGACAAGTGCGGCAAGAGCGGCTATCTCGGAAGGCAGGTCGTTATCGAGGTTTTGGTGCCGGACAGTACGATCGAGGGTTTGGTTGCAAAGGGTGCGTCTATCTCGGAGTTCGAAAGGGCAGCCAAGACCCAGGGAATGGTCTCCATGGAACAAGACGGCTTAATCAAGGTTCTCAAGGGAGAGACAACAATCGAAGAGGTTTGGAGAGTAACGAAGGATTAGCTGCCACTTATAACTCAACTTTATCTTCTGATTATAGCTAACAGAATATTGCGCCAACGGGTCTAGTTAATTTAGAGGATTGTTATTTTTATGCCTAAAAAATATGTTCTAGAGATTAGTATTTTTGTCAGTGGCGCGGTCGTAATGATTCTGGAGTTGTTGGGATCAAGGATGTTTGCGCCCTTTTTTGGAAACTCATTGATTGTCTGGACCAACCTGATTGGTATTGTAATGGCCAGCTTAAGCATTGGCTATTGGTTTGGTGGTCGCATTGCCGACAAAGAGCCAACCTACAAAAAATATTCGGTTATACTTTTTGTTGTGGGCTTGCTTATCTTTTTGGTTTATCTCTTGCAGCTTCCGGTTTTGGTTTTGCTGCAAAACAATATAGTTGATATTCGGTATGGATCCATTTTGGCTGGTGTGATATTGCTGGCTCCAGCCAGTGCTTTTCTGGGCATGGTTTCGCCCTATGCTGTGCGATTAAAAATGAAAGACATCAAGGCATCTGGTGCAACAGTCGGGCGGTTATACGCTATTTCTACTTTTGGCAGTATTGCCGGTACCTTTTTGGCAGGCTTCTGGCTTATAGCACGCCTTGGAACATCCCAGAGTATTGTTTTACTATCTTTGGTTGCGATTGCTTTGTCTGTTGTTGTTTGGACAGATGTCAAGTTTCTTATTATAAGATTGGTGGCTATCACGATTATCGCAATAGGCGCTCTCTCTTTCAGAGTGCAGTTATCCGGTGTTGTTGCTGATATTGACACCCAATATAGTCGCGCCTTGATATACGACTCTGTTGAGGAGATTTCCAGCAGGAATGTTAGAACTATTGCCTTTGTGCCCGGAGAAGCCGAATCGGCTATGTATGAAGATAATCCAGATGAGTTAGTTTCTGATTACACAAAGTTTTTTCGCATTGCCGGTTTTCTTAAGCCGGATCAAAAGCGCACACTGCTAATTGGCGGCGGAACGTATATGTATCCACGAGATTACTTGAAGCAATTTCCTGAGTCTGAGATGGATGTAGTTGAGATTGATCCGGAGATGACCGACATTGCCAAAAAGTATTTTTCCTTTAAGGAAGACCCTCGTCTCAACATCTATCATGAAGATGGCAGGACTTTTATAAACCGGAGCAAGGCATCATACGATGCGATTTTCCTAGACGCTTTCAAATCCTACAATTCAGTGCCATTCTATCTAGCTACGCGAGAATCTCTCGAGAGGATTAGGGGATTACTCAGTGAGAATGGTGTTGTGGTCACGAATATTGTTTCTGCACTTGAGGGAGAGAATGCAAGGTTTTTCGAAGCCGAATATGTCACATTGAAATCAGTCTTTCCATCAGTTTCCATATTCAGAGTATCTTCAGGTTCTAGCAATCAAGACATACAAAACATTATCTTGGTGGCCGCAAGGGCATCCGTCGATCTTGGTCAAGCCGTGAAATATTCCCCGACCTATGCTGACAAGATCGTAGACAAAGATGCCATTAAGAGTGGTGCGCTCGTTCTGACTGACAACTTTGCTCCTGTCGATCAATATCTTTTTTCGCTCAATCTTAAATAATCATCAAAAAATGGGTTTTAAACCCATTTTTTGATGATCTAGGCCGCACCAAGCACCGTTTGGATGGGCGACTTGTCAGTGAAGACAGTACTATAAATCTTTAAGAGCGCCACCCTCTGTAGCGGAGCCGAAGCCCTTTGAGACAGCTGAGACAATTGTGTAGGCCAGGATAATAATGATGATACCGATAACAGCATTGATGATACCTTGCTGTGCTTTTTTAGTTTGTTCGGCGTTTCCACCTGCTGTCAAATAGAGAATGCCGGAATAAACTAGATAGAAGAAGGCTAGAACGCCGGCAATAACTCCAATCCAGCCTGCGATTTGAACAACTAGCTCATCAAGAGTGGTTGAAGAGCCTGTCAGGTTGAGTTTTAGACCAGCGGTGCCTGTCTCTGCTGCTGAGGCATCAGCAGCAACGCGATTGATTAAGTTCATTTATCCTCCTTAGAATTTTACTTCACAACCGTGTTTGAAGTGTTGAGAAGATGATGTTAATGATATCGGCGTGCCTAATGATCGACCATTTGGGGATAATTGTCCCCGCCACAGGACCGATAGATATTTACTAATACATATTATATAGATGTTCCCAACCGCGTCAAGGGTGTCTGGTTTTTACTTAACAACATCCTTGACGGCAGTGACAATGACATAGGCAAGAATAATGACAATCATACCTATAATAGCACTCACTATGCCCTGGGTTGCCTTCTTGGTTTGCTCTGAGTTGCCGCCCGATGTCAGATAGAGAAAGCCCGAGTAAAGCAAGAATATAAAAGCAGCGACTCCGGCAACGACTCCGACAACAGAAATAATTTTTGCCACCAGTGAATCGAGGCTGTCTATTCCCACCGGCGCCACAGCAAGGTCCGAGCTAGCGGCAGCCAGGGCTCTTGAGGTTATCAATTGTTTCACAACCGTCCTCCTTTACAAGAAGTCATCGATCTATTACAAGATATGATAATACCCGACTCGGCGATGCCGAAGGTGAGACGGGGATCCTTTGGGGTCAATACCTTTTATTTCAGCGCATTCACAAATATACCGACCAGTGCTTTGGCAACTGCGACAACAACAACGCCGATTATGGCCCAATAGAGGGTCTTTTTGCCGTTTTCGGCTTTGCTGTCATCGCCATATGCGGTCACGTACATGAATGAACCATATAGTATATAACCAAAGGCCACTACGCCGGCGAGATCAAGAGCAGTGTCGACCACGCGATCAACAAAAATCTTGATCGTATTAAGGTTATTTGCTGATCCTGTCGTATCTTGATTAAGCAGTTCGGATAGCTTCATCGCCGCTTTAGTTTTTTGAACCAGTGTTATCATTAGCCCCTCATTATTCCGAGTATGAAATTAACTAGTTGTATGATGGCGTAAGAGAAGGTGGCCAGGACAAAGCCGGTAATGGAGTACATTATACTCTTTTTGCCCTTTTCTCGTTGGGTTGAGTTGCCGGCAGATGACAACATCTGGAAGCCGCCGACAATGACACCAATAAATGATAGTATGCCGATCAGTTCAAGGGCAAATCGAATGATTTTTCCAAGAACAGAGGCATCAGCACCACGAACATCTGGGCTTGATAGATCCACGACCGTGCTGCCGTCTCCTGCGTTGAATTCAGGCGGTCGCAGAATCGGTAATGGGGTAGATCGGTCTGCAGTATCTCCAGATGTGTCGCGTGGCATTTGTCCATTGGTAACATCAATAGCCAGTTCGCTTATTGCCATCAGATATGTACCTTCTTTGATTTCCAGGCTTGCTCTGTGGTTGCCGGATATGGTGCCGCTGGTTCCGGCAGTTGTTTGCCAAAAACAGGCGTCGATGGGAGGAGTTCTGTCGTTTCTGATATCTCCGGCGCACTTCTCAACGTCTGGTTCTCCTCCGGCTTGAGATGAGACCTTAAGAGAATATCTGTATGTATGTGTTGAGGAATTGTCCCAATATGCTAGATTGAAAGTTACTTTTTCTCCGGCGATGACACCCTGTGTCTTGTCGGCTGATAAATATGCGAGACAGCCCGAACCATCAGAGCAAGCAGTGGTGCCACCGCTCTCGATGATAAGCCGGAAGAGGTCGCTTTCAAATACCGGTGTCTCATAATTTCCGGTCGCTGCTTTGTATTGATAAATAATTACCTTGTAACCGTACCTCTCTCCGTCCCGTGAGCCGGGGATTGACCAGGACCTAGAGAAACCGGAACTAATTTGCGGACCCTCGATGAGTTGGGGGCTGCCCAGGCGCTGAACATCGCCGCTAACACTTGTTGGCTGCGGTGTAACATAGACAGAGGCACTCCAGATGGGGATCTCGGGGGTGGCTGGATTGCTGTCGTGGTCAAAGACGAAGCTTGCTCCCTGAAGAGACAATTCAACCCTAAGTGTTGTGCTGCCGCCGGGTCTTATTTGTCCCGGATCCGCTGTAATAGTAGGAGTAAGAGTGCTGGCAAAAGCGTGGGCGGGCAAGATGACTTGGATCAGCGTGCTTAGTCCGCCCAATATCATAATATGCGCCACTAGTGCCAGTCCGTATCTTTTTTTCCAAATTTTGAATCTTGTCATTAGTCGATCCGTATCACAATTATAGAATCTTAACTTCGTCTAAGCCGATGAAGTTAAGGATAAACTTAATCAGTATAAGTACGGCGAGCCCCAAGAGAGCCCCTGTAGCAATTTCCTTGGCGTCGCCAATCGCTGATTGATTTCCTGCTGATGTCAGGTATTTGTAGCCGGCATAGACAATCATAAGTGTTGCCAGAGAAGTGCCGAGACCGATTGAAAAGTTATAAATAGCCTCAACATATTCCTTGTAGGTGTAGCTTGTTCTGCCACTGCTCGGTGGCAAGCCAACTTCGACCGCGCTGCGGCCCAGCTGGGGCGCAGCAGCAAGTGTTTTTGTTGCCGGCCAATATGTAATTGTCTCGCTTTCTACCATGTTTCTTTTCGCAGGAGGTTATTGATATCGTTGGCTGCCAGATCTATGGCCGCCTTGGAGTCTTGGCGACCACTGTTCACTGAGTCGATAGAGTTTTTTATAATAGCATCAAATTCTGCCGGAAAACGTCCTTTGACCAGTGAATTTGCTGTCACCAAGGAAATTCGCTCTGGGTTGCCTGGAGTGCGCGCCTTCAATGAAACATCAGTATCAGTTGATTTTTGGCTGCTGTACAGGCGGTTTACGGAGTTGAGAGAACTGCTGCTTGCTGTGGCAACCAAATAATTTAGCCTCCAGGTCATGACGGTAGCTTTTGAGAACCTATTAACTCCAAAGGCCATAAACTTTGCGTAGTCCGTGAGTTTGTCAGTTTGTTCGCTAAGCTGGGGAGCAGGCGCTTTTTTGTAACTAATTTTCGAGGAGGGATACTTTTGCAAAATGTAGTTCTGGAAATCGCTGTAACCGAAGATCATGGCCACTTTTCCATTTACGAAGGCATCGACTTCGTCTCCAAGAGAGTCATTCCATGTGTAATTAGAGGAGCCCGGGTTAGAGAATGAGGTGTAAAACTCCAACGCTCTCTTGCCGGGGTAATCATCTTTGCCGGACGAGGTTTGAGTTGGTAAATTAAAGGTCGAAAGCTTGAGGTCGTCGGAGAGTATTTTGGTCTCATTCTGCATCATGAGTAGATAGAGGATGTCCTGGGAGCTTCTGAGACTGCTTGTTCCTATAGCTAGTCCAGATATATCAATATTGTTGCCATTTTTTTCTGTTAGTAGATTTGCTAGCTCGCTTAGGCCAGTCCATGATGTGGGGAAATTTCGTGATAATTCTTGTGCTCTTTGTCTTGTTTTTTGATCAATCTTGGAGTCTTGGGCAATTTTGGCCAGATTTGAGTCAAGCATTCCCTGGTTGTAATAGATCATGAGCGGTTCCGCAGAGGGAGCCAAGGCGTAAATTCTGTCGTTAAACATGACTGATTGCTTGACTGACTTTGCAAATGTGCTATTCATGGTGAAGCCTTGCTTGCCCACGGCCTCGCCAAGTTTATCTTCACCTGCGCTGGCAAGCTTATCCTTGTGTCGGTAAACCCAATCACTTGGCATTGCCCATAAATCGGGCTTTGTTGTTGAGAGGATTGAGTTCAAAACTCTACCCTCGTATCCATCATCAAGAATTTGCTTTTCGTATTTGAGCGTATATCCCTTGTAGGTTGATGCAAATGTTTTGGCGATTGGCTTCCAGGCGTCTTCGTCCTCAAAGCTCCAGACCACAATTGTGGACGCGTCCGGGTCGGCTGTTGTTGCGGCTTTTTTGCTCCAAGGGAGAGTACATCCTGAGAGGGCGATAGAGAAAATAACTGCAAAAGTAGAGAATTTTGCAATTCGGCCAATTTTCTTAATTGAGCTCATGGGTTCCCTCCGTGTGACAAGGCTAATTGGATAGTAGGCAAGTAAGCAGGTAGGCAAGTAGGTTAGTAGTGTTGAGATTTTTTCCAGTTATTTAGTAATCCACCGACTGATTCACACTCACGGAATATTTTATCAAATTCCTCCGTGCTAATATATTCTAAGTCTTTGGAAAGAATTAGTTGGTATTTTAGCTCTTCCAGTGATCCTTCGGCGATATTGTAGAAACGGATACTGTCTTTCAGTCCTTTTCTTTTAAAACCTTCTGCGATATTTGATGGTATTGAAGATGAAGATCGGCGCATTTGGCTTGCCAGGCCATACTCTTCATGCTTTGGAAATTTTGAAACGAGCCTGTATGTGAGAAGTGTTAACTGATGCGCTTTTTGCCAAACTAGTAGATCTTGAAACGATGTTATTGCCATATTGACCTACTTGCCTACTAGCTTACATGCTTACCGCTCTACCGCCTTACTGCTTTACCGCTTCTATAATCTGTCTGCTGTTTCTTTGATAAACTGGGCAAATTCACCGTTGATATCTGGCCGCTTTAGCGCCATCTCAACATTGGTCTTAAGGTACTCTGTGATATTGCCACAATCGTAATATCTGCCACCCTTAATTTCAACAGCATATGCGTCGCGTCCTTCAGCTAGAAGAGTGTTGACTCCGTCGACCCAAACTAACTCGTTTCCTGGCTCAGGTTTAAAACTTTCGAGAGCGCTAAATATTTCCGGAGTAAAGACGAAACCGGAAACAACAGCCAGATTCGAAGGAGCATTGGCTGGGCCGGGTTTCTCGACCAATTGTTCAACCTTTATAAAGCCAGGCTCAACTTCTTGACCCTTGGCATATCCGTATCTCTTTGTGTCTTCGGGCTTGTCTGTCCTGACAGCACCCAGGATAGTCGTGCCATATTTGTTATATGCATCGATTAGCTGGCGAGCCCTAGAAGGCTCAGCTACAATGAAATCATCACTCCACATAACCAGAAATGGCTCATCTCCAATGATATTTTTGGCTGTAAGGATAGCGTCGCCATTGCCCTTTGCTTCTCTTTGGCGAACATAGATGAATTCCGCCATATTGGAGAGCTTGCGAATGGCTTCAAGCTGCTCTGTTTTTCCGGCTGCTTCTAATCTTTGCTCGAGCTCTGCGTGTCTGTCAAAATGGTCCTCAATCGCTCTTTTGTGCCAACCTGTAATAAATGTTATTTGTTCAATTCCGGCCTCAGCCAACTCTTCTACGACGTACTGGATAACTGGTTTGTCAACGATTGGCAGCATTTGCTTAGGGATGGCTTTTGCGGCAGGCATGAATCTTGTAGCAAACCCAGCTGCCGGAACAACAGCTTTTCTAACTTTAGCCATATTTTTCCTTAATTTAAAAGTTTGTGGGCTGGTAGGCGATTAGGTACAAAAACATGCTGGTATTAGCTTGTTTGCATATTTACTTACTAGCCTACAAACTTACCTGCTTATCTGTCTCTTTGTTCTTGAACTTTCGTAATCGCCCTCATTGATAGCGATTATCTTGGTTTTGACTTTGGCGTCTTTGGGAATCTCGACTTTCAAGAGTCCGTCTTTAAGTGTTGCCTTTGCGCTTTCTGAGTTAACGGCCATTGGCAGGACATAGGAGCGAGAGAAGGGTCCCCAGTAGCATTCCTGGGTGAAAAAGTGGTCTTCGTTGGGAGTGGTATCGTTTAGTTTGCGTTCACCACGAATTGTAACCACCTCGTCGGTGATGGAAACATCAAGATCGCTGGATTTGACACCAGCAACCGGAGCAACAATATAAATAGTGTGCTCGTCTTGATATACGTCAATAGCCAGCTCCCCGTCTACATGCTCGGTTAGCCAGTCGTCGTGCGGATTCTCTCCCTGCACATTCCCTCCTGTCAATCAACCGTTAAGTATTGATTGATTAACTAGATTATAGTCATATAGTAAAAAGGAGTCAACTGGTCCGGTGGAGCACAAGCGATAAAGAGGTAAGGTAATAAAGCAGTAAGGCGATAGGGCAGTAGAGCCGCACTGCTTTAATTTTACATAAAATATTTTATAGTATGAACAAAATATTTTCTTTTTTGAGCGACATATTCCTCGATATCTTTTTCCCAAAGCGCTGTGTTAACTGTGGAAAATATGGGGATCTGCTTTGTTTTGGTTGTGTCGGCGAGATAGAGGCAATCAAAACGGATACCTGTCCGGAGTGTGGCAGGATATCTAAGCACGGACGATTTTGTACGAATTGCAAGCGTAAACTTGGGATGGAATTGACGGGGTTGCTTGTTGCTGCTCATTATAGGGGACCAATAAAGAAGATGATTCATCAGTATAAATATGCCGGAATAAGGGATTTATCAGTGTTGTTGGGCGAGATTTTGTTTCAGCGTCTCCATGATCATACTCTGCCAGGCCTAATTGTTGTTCCTGTGCCGTTACATCGCAAGAGAGAGGCAGGGAGAGGGTTTAATCAATCTGAACTCATGGCAAGATACATTTCTAAAAAATTGAATCTTGCGGGAGGTATGGCTTTGGCTAGGGTAAAAAATACTGAGCCACAGGCCAGGCTTGCCAAAGCCAAGAGATTGACAAACCTGACAGGTGCTTTCGCTGTTGTTGACAAGGATCTTGTCTCGGGTAGGGACGTTCTGCTGGTGGATGATGTGGCCACAACTCTGGCTACACTCAATGAATGTGCTAAGGTTTTGCGGCAAAGTGGCGCGAGGCGGGTCTGGGGGAGTGTCGTGGCGCGAGGATAATATTCTTGCGCTTGTTCGGCGCTAGCCAACAAAAAACCAGCAACTAAGTGCCGGTGTTCTTTGGCTCGTCTGACTGCGTCAGATGACACCACATTCTGGTTGGAAGCCATGAGCTTGTTGAGTGGCGGAGAGGGTGGGATTTGAACCCACGAGGAGCTTGCACCCCTGGCTGTTTTCAAGACAGCTGCACTAGACCACTATGCGACCTCTCCAATGTTATTCAAGAAACAAAGCCCTACTTTAGAGGGCAACCTCCTTGGTATCAATTTACGATGCGAAGCCCTACTTTAGAGGGCGACCTCTCCGATGTTATTTTAAATGTGGAGTCCCGACGACTGTCGGGTCGATCTCTTCCGAATGAGAAAATTATACTATATTTGAAGCTGTTTTGCAATGCAGTGTGGGAAATATTTTGGCTGATTCTTTTTGATAGCCGTCTATCCTAATATTATCGTTAATATTGTTAGCAGTTAGGGATAGTGGTAAGCTAATATGTCAAAGTAAATTGGAGATACTATGGAAAATGAGATTATGGTTGATGATCCGTGTGATTGTTTGCCCGAACCAATGATCGGCAAGAAATTGCCTGATATTGGTCTAAAAGCTTACCATGAGGGTGGTGAAAAGAGCATAAAATTGGCTGATTACCGAGGCAAGTGGATGGTTTTAATTTTTTATCCCGCAGACTTTACATTTATTTGCCCGACAGAGCTGGAAGAAGCAGCAGAATATTATGACCAGTTTCAGAAAGAGGGGGCCGAGGTTTTTTCTATCAGCACCGACACAGTTTATGTGCACAAAGCCTGGCATGATCAGTCTCCCTCAATCAAAAAAATTAAGTTTCCCATGTTGGCAGATCCTGCCGGTAAACTGTCCCGCTTGCTTGGGGTGTATCTGGAGGATGAGGGCTTGGCCTTGCGTGGGAGCTTTATCGTTGATCCGGAAGGTGTTATCAAGGCAATAGAAGTTCATGATAACAGCATTGGCAGGAGTGCTGCCGAGCTGCTAAGAAAGCTTCAGGCGGCAAAGCTTGTATATGACAATGACGGCGCTATTGTTTGCCCTGCCAATTGGCACAAAGGTGGCAAGACATTGAAGCCGGGGATGGACCTGGTCGGGAAGATATAAATTAGCTAGTAAGCTAGTAAGCTAGTAAGCTAGTAAGCTAGTAAGCTAGTAAGCTAGTAAGCTAGTAAGCTAGTAAGCTAGTAAGCTAGTAAGCTAGTAAGCTAGTAAGCTAGTAAGCTAGTAAGC